>JGI26339J46600_10000132_pt1 | contig 25355 bp, 16 predicted proteins | sample BogFormECP12_OM1_FD_46600 | JGI IMG/M metagenome (IMG submission 46600) | reverse complement strand
GCGCCAGCGTCGCTTCGCTCCGACCGTGACCGGCATCACGTCGGAACCGGCGCCCGGGATCAAATCGGAATCAGTGACCAGCTTCATCGGAATCAGCAGTTAGACTATTCTCTTCCTTTAGTCTGCCCATGATTGTGGCCGCCGGGGACTCCTGGAGCCTGTAGTCCGAGTCTGTGGTGTTCTCCAAGACGTAGTAAAACACCAAGTGACCGTCGTCGTCTTCCGCCTTCAGAGCGTCATATGTTGCTTTGATCGCGCTTACGTTCCAGGGCTGCGGAGGCCTGGGGTGGGAGCTGTGCAGAACCACTGCTCCCGCAATGATCGCCAGCATCAAGGCGAAGCCAGCACCGGCCGAGGCACTGACGATGACGAGTCGTTTCCACGACGCTGTGAGCCAGGCGGTAATAGACGCGTGTGACTCGGTCGGCATGGCGCCCCTGAATCGGGAACACAAGGCAGCTTATCACTGAGGCTGTGTGGTCGGCAATCTTTCGCGTGTGCGTGCGACCGTCTCTCGCGCTGGCCTGTTCGTGAATCAGTCGCAACAGTCTTCCTCGATTGGCTTGCGCGGCGGCCTGCCGTTTCGCATTTGGGCTCGGCTGGCGCTTCTTCCAGTTATGGGCTCCCATCGCCCGCGTCAATTGGATCGTCGATTCATCGCCTGTTTCTTCGCGTGTTAGCACGCTTTCAAATCTCGTTGCGACAAACCTGGACAGGCGGTAGTGGTACATTCTGAAATTGCTGGCCCTTGCACTGGCCCGCCAGCCGTGGCACACTCGGACCGTGTTATAGAAACGGCGTAGCGCCGAGGGGTGAAATTCCGACGGAAGCCGACGCTTTCCCCGATTACGTTAGCCACGCCCGGAAGTTGATCGAGCAAGGAGAGTCCCGGCGGTCTGTGGCGGACCCGTTGAGCGTGCTGCGTTACACTCTACCGGGCGCTTGCTGGTTGAGGCTCCGAAAACTGAGCGAAGCGTAGAGGGCGAAAGTGAGACGACAGTCTAATTGGCAACAACGAACAACCGAACTTGTGAATGGCTGGAAGGCGAACGGTTACCTTTGGGACAAACCATTGTGGGCGTTCGACCAGTTCGTGGAGGAAGACAACGTTACCACATGGGGCGGACTTCAGAAGTGGCTAGAACAACTTGATGGGTCGTGGATTTATCGTGGGCAAGCCAAGGTCGAGCGTGATCCGTCCACGTGGTATCTCAGAACGACGCTTGAACGGAAGACAAGGGTAAATGTAATTCACAGTGATGGGTATCGGACTGAGGCTACATACCCAGATAACCCAGCCTCTCATGAGAGGCATCTCCTGGCAGAGTTTCAGCGTCGAGCCCATCAATACCTCAGTCACGTCCCTGCTGATGGAGAGGTCGTCGATTGGCTCGCGTTTATGCAACACTACGGGGTTCCGACCCGGCTACTCGACTGGACCAGCTCGCCCTACGTCGCCTTGTATTTCGCCCTCGAGAATGTCGCTCTTGATAAAACACTAGCACGTCCTGCCGTCTGGGCGATTGACATCGACTGGATACGTAGCAGGTCGCGTGAACTCCTGCCAGCCGACCCTCCGCTGCCGGAATCGGGCGACCGCAAGGGCATGGCACGCTACGTCAATAGCATCGTCCTGAAAGGGGACAATCCCCACGTCGTGGTTCAAGCTGACCCATTCCGCATGAACGAGCGTGTGGCAGCACAACAAGGCCTATTTCTGTGTAACCTCAGCCACGAGCCGCAGTTGTTCAACAGCCTCACGTATATGATGATCAACCCCAAGACTCCTGTCAGGCCGGCGATTAGGAAGCTTTTGATTGGGAAGTCTCTGAGAATCCAAATCCAATTTCTCAAGGAGCTGCGCACAATGAATATAAGCAGGGCTTCGTTATTCCCCGGTCTTGACGGCTTCGCGGATTCTCTGGGAGTGAACCTGAGAGCCGAAATAGTGTCGGCAAAGTTGAAGGAACTCGGGACGGACGGCTATTCGCGAGTTTGGACAGACTAAACTAGCCAGTATACCGACCAAGTTTGTCGGTTCTCGTAAAGGCCAGCGGGTAACGCAGAGTTAGGCGTAGCTTGCCTTACTCTGCGGTTCTTAACATGACGGCCTTAACTTATAATATCCGATGGCGAAAAGCGGCGGCGTAATGCCGCTGGGCGCGGCATAACTCCGCGCTACCGAACTCCTGGAGACCACTTCCAGGTTCGCGAGGGCCTTCCGAATACGTTTGCCGTCGGCCGCGCGCCCGGGAAGCGCCGGCACTTCTAAACGGTCTCTCTGGTAGGCAGGGGGCAAGGGTCATAGTCGCCCTAATATGAGGGGGTGCACCCATGACGCTGGGAGAAACAGGCTCGAGATTCGGGGTCGCAGAACGGATCCCCGAACCCCGCTTGCTGAAAGCGAGGGCTGAATCCTCAGATTGGGAAGGCGGCGGCGCTTTCTTCTTTCAGAATTCACAATTCACCATTTGCCATCCCAACGCCAACCCCGCCTGCAGATTTTCCTTGACTTTTCCCAATGATGTGATAGCCTAGGAATACCAGTCGTCGGGGCTAGAGGGGAAATGGTGAATTGTGAATTGTGAAAAGGAGGCGATTCCGCTGCGTGAGTCCAAACAGGGCAGGTAAGCCCGGGACGAAGCCAGGCGAAGCCATGGGGATCAACCACTTTATATTCAATGGAATACGCTTGGAACCTGAAACGCGAAGCCACGGCGACCAACATCCATTGCTTCAATCGTTTACGGCCGTCTTAACCCGGTTTTCTCGAAAGTCGCTACCGACGCGACGGCTCTATATTGCCGATTCGGGCGGTTGGGATGGAGAGGCAAAGGCTAGAGCAGATAGCCACGTGAATTCGAGGGCGGGCTCGGGTGGTGCATGTCTACCGATGTGGTATAACGGAGAAAATTAACGGGGAATTTAATTACCTTTTATGGCTGTGGATAACGGAAAGGCGGTATGGCAAACAAAGGAGTTATCGCAAGGAGTGTCCGTTTTCGGGCGTTTTCGGGGTACAAAATCGTACCGAATTTTACCACTTTTTGCCGAGAACGTGCACCGAACGGGCCCGAAGGCGGACTTAAAGGCCCTTAAGAGCGGGTCTTTCGGGACCGTTTTTATTAAAACGTGTCAAGTCTCGCGGTCCGTGTCAAGCAGAAACCGGCTGCTGCCGTGCGCCTCTGGAGATCGAGAGAACCGACGATTTGCCCTGGAGGGGCCGAGCTTTTGAGAGCGCGTTGGCTCCCCGTAGGGGGAGCACGCCGTTGGCGGCAGGCAGTCGACACGAAGGCGGTCCGGCAAGATCGGGAGGCGTGCGCTTGGCGTGAAGGATCCGATCGAGGTCATGTAGGCCAATCTGTTGATTCTAAGGANGTTGTTAGCGGAATCGCTCAGCCGGAGAAGCTACGGCATGTTGATTTAACAGGACTTACTGGCCACGCTTCCGACGCGCGTCGGACCACCTCTTCGTGCTTTGCAGGGCGGCCGAAACGTGGCGATGGCAATCTTCTGATTCCGCAGGGGTTGTTGGCCAAGTTGCTGAAGAGAGCGGAAGAAGCTCTATTCAATCTAAAGGAGTTGCTAACTGTGTTTCTACCCAATCTGGAGCGCACATTTGAAAACGAGTCTCGTTTAGAGGCCCCTTTTTCGTGCAGAATCGCGCCAAATTCCGCCATTTTGCGACAGAAACGTGCAGATAATGGCAGAAAAATCGACGTTCTTCGCGACCCGTTTCAATGAGAACGAGCTTCGCCTGGGGGCGTGGGCGTCTCGCCCGCTCTTGCCCTCAGCCGTAAATGAGGCTGCCAGTGGATCGGGTCCAGCCGAGAAAGGAAGAGAGGGGGGCGGGCGGGACGCCCGCGCTCCAGGAGTGGGTCAATTCGGTGTTGTAGCGGCGAGTTTACGTTGCCGAGTGGCGCGTAAAGCCGCCGCCATATCAACATTGATGAGCGATGCGCGCCTAGCTGCATTGTGATACCATGGTCGGACGTTAAGGAGGTAGTGACATTCCATCCCTAGAGAGTCCAAACGGCAAGCTGCGAACCATTCCACTGGGAGGCCTGGGTGAGTTCGGCATGAACATGATGGCGGTCGAGTATGGCGGCCACATCATCGTCATCGACTGCGGTCTCATGTTTCCCGACGCCGAACTGCTGGGCGTGGACGTGGTGATTCCGGACATCACTTATCTGCGCGAGAACCGCGAGCGGGTCCGCGCCATCATCCTGACGCACGCCCACGAGGACCACATCGGCGCCCTGCCCTACGTGCTGGACGAGATCGACGCTCCTGTTTACGGTGCGCCGTTCACGCTGGCGCTCGTTCGCGGCAAGCTGAAGGAGCACGAACTGACTGACCTGGTGGAGTTGCGCGAGATGCTGCCCAGCCAGCCGTTCGACGTAGGCCCGTTCCACGTGGAGCTGATCCACCTCACGCACAGCATCATCGACTCGGGCGGGCTGGCCATCACCACTCCCGTCGGCACCATGATCCACACGGGCGACTTCAAGTTCGACCCCACGCCTACCGACGGACGGGTGAGCGACTTGCACACCTTGGCCGACTATGGCCGCAAAGGTGTGCTGGCCCTCTTCTCCGATTCCACCAACTCCGAGCGGCCGGGCATGACGCCCTCCGAGCGGGGCGTGCGCGAGCGGTTCGCCGAGATCATGGCCGAGGCCAAGGGGCGGGTGCTGATTTCCTGCTTCGCCACTTCGCTGCATCGCATGCAGATCGTGTCCGACCTGGCCGCCGAGCATGGCCGCAAGGTCTGCTTCGTGGGCCGCAGCATGTTCCAGAATTCCGAGATCGCCATCCAAATGGGACGCCTCCGCATCCCCCCGGGCGTGCTGATCCAGCCCCAGGACGTGCGCCGCCTGCCGCGCAACCAGGTGGTGGTGTTGTTGACCGGCAGCCAGGGTGAACCGATGTCCGCGCTGGCGCGCGTCGCCGTGAATGGCCACCGCTGGATCAGCGTCGAACCCGGCGACGAGGTGGTGGTCTCCGCCCGCGTCATCCCCGGCAACGAGAAGCCGATCTTCCGCATGATCGATCACCTTTATCGCCGCGGCGCCCACGTCCATTACCACGACGGAGCCCAGCCGCCGGTGCACGTCTCCGGTCACGGCAGCGCGGAAGAGATGAAGCTGATGCTCAACCTGATCCGGCCCCAATACTTCGTGCCCATCCACGGCGAGTATCGACAACTCTATCGCCACATCGAGCTGGCGCGCGAAGTCGCCGCGGTTTCGAAGGAGTGCTTCCTGATGGAGAGCGGCGACGTGCTGGAGTTCGACGAGCGCGGCGCGCGGCGGGGCGAGCGCGTAAGTGTGGGCCGCATCTGCATCGATGTCGGGACCCTCGACGAAGTGGGCGACGTCATCCTCAAGGAGCGGCGCCACATTTCCGAGGACGGCATCGTGATTCCCATCCTCGCCATCAACGAGCACACCGGTCAGCTTCAAGCGCCGCCGGAAATCGTCTCCCGCGGCTTCGTGCCCCTGGAGGAAGCGACAGACCTGGTGGAAAGCGCGCGCGAGGTGATTCTGAAAACCATCGCCAAGTCGAACCCCGAGGAAATGGGCGACTGGGGCGTGATCAAGGAAAAAATCCGCACCGCGCTGCGCAAGCACTTTGATCAGGAGACGGGCAAGCGTCCCATGGTGTTGCCGGTGATCCTGGAGGTTTAGCGCCACGGGCATGGTGAATTATGAATGACAAGGTCGGGCCGGCAGAATAGTGGCGCTTGGGTGATGTACCGCAAGCAACTGGCCGCGTGCAATTGATTATGGTGAACGGATGAAGCTCTCCTTGGCGATGAGGCTGTTCCGATCGGCTTGCCTCATGTTAGCGTTTTCGATGATCGGCGCGCCTAGCGTGTCGAGCCAGATCGGCTCCAGACCGGCAGGAGCCCGAGGGGAAGAGACTCCTCTCGCCACCACGCTTCGCAGGGCGAGGCAGGCGCAAGCCGCCGGTCATGTAGCGCAAGCTAAGATGTTGTATCTGGATGCCATTCAGATCGCCCGCCAGTCGGGTGATGCTGGCCATCAGGAAGCGAACATTCTCATTCAAATGGCTTCGGTCAGCGAGCCCGAGGAAGCCATCGAGGGGATCAAGCGTGCCGTGACCCTTGATGAAAAGGCGCTCGGACCCAACAACGCAGCGGTGGCCCGAGATCTCAGCTCCCTGGCTCTGTTCTGCCAACCACAAGAAGGGTGTGCGGATGCCGAGAAGTATCATCAGCAAGCACTCGAAATTGCGGAAAAGTTGCCGCCGAAAGACTGCTGGGCGCGCATTAGCGTACTCCACAACGCGGCCGATTTTTACCGCCGGCAAAAGAACTACCCGGAAGCCGAGAAGTTGCTGCGAGAGGCCATCGAGGTTGTTGATAGCTCGCCCGTCCGGCACCAACCCGACGTCATGGGTGTACGGAGTTCGCTTGCTTCACTCTATCAAGAGGAAGGGCGGTTTGACGAAGCCGAGGAGTTCCTTCGCAGCGACGTGCCATCTGGCAAGGACCGGAACATCAGTCGCAGCAATTTGGACGTTTCGCGCGCCGTGAACGAAGAGAAGCCGGCGCAGCAATGCCAGGAACAGGGAAAGCTCGACGAGGCGGAAGTCCATTACAAAAGCGCGCTTGCGGTTTTCGAGAAGGCCGACCGGCGCGACGCGCCGGGGCTTGTGTCCATGGACCTTAACCTCCTTGGCCAACTTCATAGGCTTCAGGGCCGTGATTCCGAGGCAGAGCAGTGTTTTCTGCGCTCGCTGGAAATTCGCGAGAAAGCTGCCGCCGGCCGCGCGGAGCTCGCGCGCCTTCTCGGTTATGACTTCGAGTTGCTGAACCTTTACCGGGACCAGGGACGCCTCAGCGAGATGGAGCCCATCTACCAGCGCGCGGTGGCCATTCAGGAAGCCACCCTTGATCCCCTCGATAACGAAGTCAGTAACACGCTCATGGCGCTAGCGCGGGTCTATGGGGAAGAACACAAGTACGATGATGCCGTGCCAGTATACCAGCGCGGGTTACATATCAAGGAAACTAACCTTGGGTTGAACAGCCCTAATCTTGCCTTCTTCTTGGACGAATATGCGGGGCTGCTGCAGAAGTCGGGCAGGGCAGATGAAGCGGCCAGCGCGCGGGCTAGTGCGGAGCAGATTCGCAATCGCAAGGCAGAAGGGAAACGATGATCAACCGCTGGTGGTTACTGGCGTTGTGTGGCGTTCTCGACGCGATACTAGCGCTGCTAAACCTTTCTATGCAGGACCCGGATGGTTCGCTGACTTGGCGTATATTCGTGCCGATGAGCACGGGTATGCTGATGTGTAGGCTCGCAGTGGCGGCAGGAGCTTGCACCATCGCCGCCGGCATTTGGAGATCCAGAGAGGGCAAGTCCTGGCTTCTGGTGCTGAATGGCCTTGCTTTTAGCGCCTACGGACTGATCCCCATGATTTTTTCGACACGTCCACTTAGCTTTCGTCTTTTCGCGTTCCTGCTCGTGGTGATGGCAATGAGCATCGGTATTCTGGAGCTGGCAACCGCGCGAACCCTGCGGCGTCATGTTGCGGACAAATGGTTTCTCCGCTTGACTGGCGCGGCCTCGGTTGGTTTTGCTTTGGCGTTTTTTGCTTTAGGGGTTCGCTGGATCAAACTGGAACCAGGGTCGCACTCAGTCTTCCTTTGGCTGGGCTCTTACTTTGGGTTCAGCGCCATCTGCATGCTGGGGCTGGCCCTGCGCCTACACAGCCGGGGTCTTTCCCAATCCGGCCAGTGGGAAGCTTTACCACCATTAGGGAATCCAAAATACGTACATTAGTCAGGCAGCGGTTGCGGTGGGAACCGCAAGCTCTTGTCTTTGCTCTTAACCTTCGACCGTCGACCGTCAACTGTCTTCTGAGGAAAGCTGATGCCCCTTTACCAAGCGATCGTCCTTGCTATCGTTCAAGGCCTCACCGAGTTCCTGCCGATTTCCAGCACGGCCCACTTGACGCTTTTTCCCTGGTTTCTTCACTGGGAGGACCCGGGACTCACTTTCGACGTGGCGCTGCACGCGGGCACGCTGGTCGCCGTGCTGCTCTACTTCTGGCGAATGTGGGTGGACATGATCGCGGCGGCGGCCGGCTTCGGCGACCGCAATGATCCCAAGGTGAGCGAGCACCGCCGGCTCTTCTGGCTGCTCGTGGTCGGCACCATCCCCGCCGGCATTGTGGGCTTCCTGTTTGAAAAATCTGCCGAGACGAAATTCCGCGACCCGATGGTGATCGGCACGGCCCTCATCGTGGTCGGGCTGCTCATGTGGGCCGCGGATCGAACGGGAGACCGCAGCATGACGCTCGACCGTGTCGGTTGGGGTGAAACGATCCTGGTGGGGCTTTCCCAGGCGATTGCTGTGATCCCAGGCGTCTCACGCTCGGGAATCACCATGACGGCGGGGCTTTTCCGCGGCATGACGCGCGAGACGGCGGCGCGGTTCTCCTTCCTGCTCTCCACGCCCATCATCGCCGGTGCGGTGCTCAAGAAGGGCCTGGAAGTTCACCATGAGGGTATGCCGCCGGACATGAAACTGCCGTTCCTGGTCGGCATCATCGTCTCGGGTATCGTCGGATACCTGGTCATCGCCTGGCTCATTCGGTTTCTTTCGCACCGCAGCTTCAAGGTTTTTGTGGTTTACCGGATCGTCTTGGGCGTGATAGTATTGACAGCGGGATGGGGATTGCTGCGCCACGGCTAAAAGATGAAGGGTAAAGGGTGCACGGCTAAAGTGTAAAGGTTGAAGGGTAAAGGGTAAACGAAGAAGTGACGGGCCGGCTAGCGAAGAGTAGCTAGTTGCGGCGACTTTTCGGTTGCCATGTCTGCCACTCCACGCCACTCGTCACGGCACTTCTTCGTTTACCCTTTACCCCTTAACCTTTACCCTTTCCCATTAGCCGTCACCCTTCACCCTTTGTTCCGCCGGTTCGGTCCAATGAAAGGACCATGCCCATGGGTAGCGCTTCCTCGTCGCCTGCCAAGACTCGGGACACGTCTTTGCGGTTCCCTGATCCCAGGCCGCGTCTCTTCGACCCGCGACGCTTGTCGGAGCTTCTCGGCTTTCTGATCGGCGTTCTTGGCCTTTTGATCGCCCTGAGCCTCGCTTCTTATCATCCCCTGGACGTGTCCTTCAACACTGCCGCCCCCTCTTCGCCACCTCCTTCGAACTGGATCGGAGTGGTCGGCGCTTACACGGCGGACGCGCTCTTTCAGGTATTGGGGTGGGTGGCGTGGCTGATGCCGGTGGTGCTCTTTGTTATCGCGGTACAGATGCTTCGGGCGCGCCCGTGGCATGCACCATGGACCAAGCTGACCGGTACCGTGATGCTGTGCGGCTCGCTCACCACTCTCCTGGAGTTTGTTCCCTCCACTCCACAGGTGGCGGGCTTCGTTCGCGGTAGCGGACTGGCTGGTTACCTGCTGGCGGCCGGGCTCGTGCACATGTTCAACCGCACTGGATCGGTGATTGTGGCCGGGGCGGTCTTCCTAACTTCGCTGTTCTTGGTCACTCGTTTTTCTTTCTCGGCGGCGGGAGAATTCCTCAACGCGCATTTCGTGGGGGTTCTCGGCGCGCGCTGGGCCGTCTGGCGCGAGGCTCGCCGGCGCGAGCGGCTTCGACGCGAGGTGGAGCGAAGCAAGGTCGCCGGCAAACAGCCGGTGCAGCAACGCACTGGGCCACCACCGGCCGCCGTGGTCCCGAAGGGCCCCGTGCCGGACGTGCTGCTGAAGGGTAAGGGCGTCACTTCGCCAGCCACGCCGGTACTCACGTCGATAGTCACGCCGCCGGCGACTGCCGTCAGCGCCGAACCGTCGGCCGCAAACGAGGCTCCGCCGGCCATCGCCTCGCCCGTTGCGCCCCCGATCGTTCGGAATCAGGGCCTCGATCGCGGTCCCGAGGCGGTCCCGCTTGGCGGGATCAGCGCGTCTCGGTCCCGGGCCGCGGCGAGATCGGCCAAGATTGTGGGCCGAGGCGCTCAGGCCTACAAGTTGCCGAGCCCCACGCTGCTGCGGGAGCCGGACGGTGAGCAAGGGATCGACGAGCAGGAACTACAAGAGCGCGCCACGCGGCTGGTGCAAAAATTCGCCGAGTTCGGCGTAACCGGCGCAGTGACGCAGATTCATCCCGGACCCGTCGTCACCACCTTTGAGTTCAAGCCCGAGGCCGGCATCAAGTACAGCCGCATTACCAATCTGGTGGACGACTTGTGCCTGGCGATGAAGGCCGAGTCGATCCTGATCGAACGAATCGCGGGCAAATCCACGGTCGGCATCGAGGTTCCCAACCTCCATCGCGAGATCATCCACCTGCGCGAGATCGTGGAGTCGAGCGAGTTCGCAAGCGCGCCCACCAAACTCACCATCAGCCTGGGCAAGGACATTACCGGCAAGGTCAGGATAGGGGACCTAGCCCAGATGCCCCACTTGCTTATCGCCGGCTCGACGGGCTCGGGCAAGAGTGTGGCCATCAATTCCTTGATCGTCTCCATCCTTTATAAATCGACGCCCGACGAAGTGAAGATGATCCTGATCGACCCCAAGCGGCTCGAGTTGAACCTCTACGATGCCATTCCCCATCTCTTCACGCCCATCGTGACCGAGCCCAAACAGGCCGCCAATGTGCTGCGGCGCGCCACCGTGGAAATGGAAGAACGTTTGAAGAAGCTCGCGGAGCACGGGGTACGCAACATCGAGCAGTACAACAGGATCTTCGAGCCGGAGGCGACGCTCGACCTCTTTGGCTCCGACGGCGAGCTCGAAGGCCCGCTGCCGTATCTGGTGATCGTCATCGATGAACTGGCGGACCTGATGATGGTGGAGCCGCAGAACGTGGAGGAATCGATCACCCGCCTGGCGCAGATGGCGCGCGCCGTGGGCATCCACCTCATCCTGGCCACCCAGCGGCCATCGGTGGACGTCATCACCGGACTCATCAAAGCTAACCTGCCTTCCCGCATCTCCTTCCGCGTGGCCTCGAAGGTGGACTCCCGCACCATTCTCGATGCCAACGGCGCTGAAGCCCTGCTCGGCCGCGGCGACATGCTGTTTATGCCCCCGGCCAGCGCTCGCCTGGTGCGGCTACACGGACCGCTGGTGACCGAGAAGGAGATCAACAAGGTCGTCGACTGGTGGAAGTCGCAAAGCCAGCCGCAATACAACGAAGAGTTCCTGAAGCCTTTCAAGGACGGCAAGGATGCCGAGGCCGAAGCCGGGGACGCGGAGGAAGACGACGCGGCCGATCTCGACGAGGTTTACGAGGATGCGGTGCGCCTGGTAGTGGAATCCGGCAAGGCGTCCACCTCTCTCTTGCAGCGGCGGCTGAGACTAGGCTATGGACGTGCCGCCCGCCTGCTCGACCTGATGCAGCGCGACGGCATCATCAGCGCGCCCGACGGAGCCAAGCCGCGCGAGGTCCTCAAGCGTCCCGACTGGCTGGCCGAGGTCGACGAGCCGTTGCGGTAGCCTGCCGCAGTGGGGATGGCCGCGCTCGTCTCTGATTCCGGAGCCAGAAGTCAGAATGAAAACGAAGACTGTCTTCCTCTAATCAAGCGACGCGGGCATGACTCAGCCACTCAACTCACTCGCCACTTCTTAAGCAAGGGCGTGGTAAGCTATGATTTCCGGTTACGCCAGCGTCGACGCTGGGCGCATTGGACGAAACTCCGCAGCGCTGTAGCACGTCAAACAGGAACGCGCTGCGAGCGGGCTTCCGTTGGAACCGGCGTCGGCGTGGCACGCGCCCAAGGGGCCCCAAGAGGCCTCAAGAGGATTGGCAAGATGGTGTTTTCAAGAGTGCTGAATCACAATTGGCTGGAAAGCAGGTGCTGGCTGCCGACGGTACCGGTGGCAGCCTGCCTTGCCTTGCTCCCGGCCTGCGGGGGCAAGAACAAGGAAGTTGCGGCGGCGCCCCCGCAGCAGATGGCGATGACCGTGCCAGTGACGGTGGGGACCGCCACTCAGAAGACGGTTCCAGTGGAGGTCCGCGCCATCGGGACGGTGGAAGCGTATTCCACCGTCACGGTGAAGTCCCAGATCGACGGTGCGCTGGAGAAGGCCTACTTTACTCAGGGGCAGGACGTGAAGAAGGGCCAACTCCTCTACACCATTGACCGCAGCCCGTTCGAAGTCGCTCTCCATCAGTTGGAAGCCAACCTGGCGCGCGATTCCGCCCAGGCCCAGAATGCCCGAGTTCAATCCGAGCGCTACGCGACGCTGGAGCAGGAAGGCGTGGTCTCCAAGGACCAGTACGATACCTTCCGGACCAATGCCGCGGCGCTGGACGCAACCGTGCGCGCCGATCAAGCAGCGATCGAGAGCGCCAAGATCAACCTGGGTTACTGCTCGATCTATTCTCCCATGGAAGGCCGGACAGGAAGCCTGCTGGTGCAGCCCGGCAACCTGGTGAAGAACAACGATACGAGCCTGGTGGTGATCAACCAGATTGTTCCCATCTACGTCGACTTCTCGGTGCCCGAGAAATACCTGGCGCAGATCAGAAGCTATGGAGCGCACAGCCGGTTGCGCGTCGCCGCCACGATTCCGGGGCAGGAGAATCGACCCCTGGAAGGAGTGCTCGACTTCATCAACAATACGGTGGACAGCAGCACCGGGACGATCATGCTGAAGGGAACGTTCGCGAACGAAGAGAAGCGCTTGTGGCCGGGGCAATTCGTCAACGTGGTTCTGGATCTCGGTGCGTTAACCAACGCCACCGTGGTTCCGTCCCAGGCTGTCCAGACCGGACAAAGCGGCCAGTACGTTTTTGTTTTGAAAACTGACAACAGCGTGGAGATGCGGCCCGTGGTGAGCGGCGAGACCATCGAAGGGCAGACGGTGATCGAGAAGGGGATTACGCCGGGCGCCGTGGTGGTCACCGACGGCCAGCTCATGTTGTTTCCGGGGGTCAAGGTCCTTATCAGGGATTCCTCACCAGCCAAACCAGCGAGTCAGCCATGAACATCGCAGAAATCTTCATCCGGCGGCCCGTCATGACCACGCTGGTCACGGCGGCAATCCTCGTCTTCGGCATCATCGCCTATCGTCAGTTGCCGGTGAGCGATCTGCCAAACGTCGATTACCCGACGATCCAGGTGTCCGCGGCGCTTCCCGGAGCCAACCCGGACACGATGGCCTCCGCGGTGGCGACGCCTCTCGAGCGGCAGTTCTCCACCATCGCGGGTCTGGATTCGATGACCTCGGTCAACACCCAGGGCTTCAGCTCGATCACGCTACAGTTCACCTTAAGCCGCAACATCGACGCCGCGGCGCTGGACGTTCAAGCCGCCATCGCGGCGGTCCAGGGGCAGCTTCCCACGGATATGCCCAGCCCTCCCACCTATCAGAAGGTGAATCCGGCCGATCAGCCGATCATGTACATGTCGGTGAGCTCGGCCACCCTTCCCCTCTCCACCGTAGACCACTACGCAGACACCGTAATGGCAGAGCGTATCTCCACGGTGAGTGGCGTGGCGCAGGTGCAGGTGTTTGGCGAGCAGAAATACGCGGTGCGGGCTCAGCTTGACCCCAAAGCTCTTGCTGCTCGTGGCATCGGCATTGACGAGGTAACGTCCGCCATTCAGACCGCCAACGTCAACCTCCCGACCGGGCTCCTTACCGGCGCGACCAAGGCCTTCTCCGTGCAGGCCAACGGTCAGCTCCTGGACTCAGCAGCCTATCGTCCGATGATTGTGGCTTATCGCGGCGGCTCACCGGTGCGGCTGGAAGAGCTGGGCAACATCATTGATAGCGTTCAGAACGACAAAGTGATCATGTGGAGCAACGGCGTGCAAGCCGAAGTGCTGGCCATCCGGAAGCAGCCGGGCACCAATACCGTCCAGGTGGTGGACAACATCAGGAAACTCCTGTCCGCCTTCCGGTCGCAGATACCCCCCTCGATTGAGATGAGCGTCGGCTACGACCGGTCCGAGACCATTCGCGCCTCGGTGCAGGACGTCAAGTTTACGCTCTACCTCACCATTGCCCTGGTGGTGATGGTGATCTTTCTTTTCCTGCGCAACCTCTCCGCCACCATTATTCCCAGTCTGGCGCTGCCGATGTCGATCATCGGCACCTTCGCTATCATGTACCTCCTGGGCTACACCGTAGACAACCTCTCGCTCATGGCGCTCACGCTTTCGGTGGGCTTCGTGGTGGATGACGCCATCGTGATGCTGGAGAACATTGTCCGCCACATGGAAATGGGCGAGAGTGTGCTCGACGCCGCGCTGAACGGATCGAAAGAAATCAGCTTCACCATTCTGTCGATGACGCTTTCGCTGGCCGCGGTGTTCATTCCCGTGCTTTTCCTGGGTGGAATCCTGGGCCGCCTCCTGCATGAATTCGCCGTGACCATCGCGACCGCAGTGCTGGTTTCCGGATTTGTGTCTCTGACTCTTACTCCCATGCTCTGCAGTCGATTCGTGCGTCCCCCCGCGAGCGAAAAACACGGCCGGCTTTACACTGCCACGGAGCGTGTCTTCCAGGGCATGTTGAGGGGCTACGACTGGAGTCTGAGGGGCGTGCTGCGGCATCGCTTCGCCACCTTCGTTGCTTCCTTGGTCCTGCTGGGGGCGAGCCTCTACGTTTTCTTCAAGATCCCCAAAGGCTTCCTCTCCAGCGAGGATTCCGGCTTGCTGATCGGCTTCACCCAGGCGCAACAGGGCATCTCCGTTGACTCCATGCGGCAACACCAACTAGCCGTCACCAATCTCGTGATCAACGATCCCAATATCGAGAGCACGTTCTCGCTGGCGGGCGCGGGCTTCGCGGGGTTCGCTGGAAACACCGGCATCTTTTTCTGCCATCTCAAGGACAACTCAGAACGGGGACTCGCACCGCTTCCGGCGCGCGAGGGAATCCTGGCAGCGCCGGGCATGATGGCCTTCTACAAGCTGGCCACCTCCATTTGGCCGAGACACATGAGCACTGACGATGTGATTAACGAACTGCGGCCCAAGCTGTTCTCGGTTCCGGGCATCATGGCTTTCATGCAGAACCCCCCGCCAATCCAGATTGGCGGCCAACTGACCAAGAGCCCCTACCAATACAGCTTGCAGGGTTCCGACACCGGAGAGCTTTATCGCGAGTCGAACCTGCTCATGGCCAAGATGGCCCAAATTCCCGGTTTGCGTGATGTCAACACCGACCTCCAGATTGCGAACCCGCAGGTGAACGTGGAAATCGATCGCGACAAGGCCTCCGCGCTGGGCGTCACTGCCTTTCAAGTTGAGGATGCGCTGGCCTCCGCCTATGGTGACCGGCAGATTTCCACCATCTACCGGCCTGACAACGAGTACAAAGTGATCGTCGAGCTCGAGCCTCAATACCAACGTGACCCGAATGTGCTTTCCATGCTCTACATCCGGTCATCGACCGGGAGACTGATCCCGCTCAACGCCGTCGCCCGGTTCACTCAGAACCTGGGGCCGCTGGCCGTCAACCATACGGGACAACTTCCCTCCGTTACCTTGAGCTTCGGCCTCGTCCCCGGCGTGGCCCTGGGTGATGCCGTGAAGCGGGTGGAGGATCTAGCCCACAAAACTCTTCCGGCTACCATCGCCGGCAGCTTCCAGGGTGAGGCTCAGGCTTATCAAGCATCGCTGGTAGGCCTCGGAGTCCTGCTGGTACTGACCATCTTCTTGATTTACGCCCTGCTAGGCATCCTCTATGAGAGCTTCATCCACCCAATCACCATTCTCTCGGGGCTGCCTTCCGCCGGCTTCGGGGCGATTGCCATCCTGATGCTTTTCAAGTACGAGCTCAACCTCTATGGCTTCGTGGGCATCATCATGCTCATCGGCATCGTCAAGAAGAATGCCATCATGATGATCGACTTCGCGCTGGCCGCCGAGCGAAAGGAAGGCAAGAACACCGCCGACGCGATCTACGAGGGCTGCCTCATTCGCTTCCGTCCCATCATGATGACCACCATGGCGGCCCTGATGGGCACGCTGCCTATCGCCCTCGGCCTTAGCGCCAGCGCCGAAACACGGCGGCCACTTGGCCTCGCGGTAGTGGGTGGGCTCCTCGTCTCGCAATTAATCACGCTCTACATTACGCCTGTTTATTATACGTACCTGGATTCTTTCCAGAAGTGGCTGGGCAATCTCTTTGGGCGGAAAACCGAACTCGCTCCCGCACTGGCCTTCAACGGGTCAACGGAGACCGCTGAGCCTCAGACTATGAACCACGTTTTGCGCTAAAAGAAGCGAGAACGGCAGGTGGCCGAATTGACTGCTCGTCACTCGTCACTTGTCACTCGTCACTTCTTCCGCGGTTCGAGTGACCGTGCCAGTTGCACGGCGTTGAAGCCGTAGCGGTCGCGAACCTCGTCCGCGGCATGCAAGAGCCGGCCCAACTTGTCCACTTGGGGAGCCTCCAGCAAGTTGCGTTGGAAGACATGCCGCTCCAGGTTGGAGGCGCGCACACCCAGCAAGCGCACCTTGAGCTTGCGGTTCCACGCCTTCTCCAGCAGCGCCAGCACGTTGGCAAAGATCACGTAGTCGAGCTGCGTGGGCTCATCAACGGTCACGTCGCGGGTGAGGGTGCGGAAGTCGGCGTAACGTAGCTTCAGTCCCACTGTGCGCGCGTGAAGCCCGTGATCGCGCAGCCGGCGTCCGACGAGTTGGGCAAGGTAGGAGAGGGTGCGCTCCACCTCGCCGCCATCGCCGGTGTCGGTGTCGAACGTGGTCTCGTGGCTGATCGACTTTGGCTGTTCCTCGTAGCCGTAAGCGTCGATCTCTTGGCCGCGCGCTTTCCGGTACAGCCACCCACCGTATTTGCCGAACCGTTGCTCCAGCCCCTCGGGGCTCCAGTGCTGCAAGTCGCCGATGGTGTGAATGCCGAGCGCGAGCAGTTCTGGTTCGGTCACCTTGCCGATGCCCGGCATGCGGCGGATGGGGAGCGGCGCGAGGAACTTTGCCTCACAGCCAGGGAAGACGAAGAGAAGGCCGTGCGGCTTGGCCTGGTCCGAGGCGATCTTGGAAACCAGGTGCGAGGTCGAGGCCCCAACAGAGCAATTGAGCCCGGTTCGGGCCTTGACGCTCCGGACGAGGCGGTCGGCCGCGGCGAAGGTCGGACCGAGCAGTCGCTCGGAGCCCGTGAGATCGAGATAGGCTTCGTCGATAGAGACCATCTCCACCACCGGCGTGAACTCCTCCAGGATCTTGTGGATCTGGCTTGAATAGAGGCCGTACTTGGCGTGATCGCCGCGCAGAAAGATCGCGTGAGGACACAGTTTCCTGGCTTGCTGGATGGGTTGGGCCGAGTGTACTCCGAACTTTCGCGCTTCGTAGCTCGCCGCTGCCACCACGCCGCGGCCGTAAGGGTCGGCCCCCACCACCACGGCTTTGCCCTTGAGCGAAGGGTTCTCCAGTTCTTCCACGGAAACGTAGAAGGCGTCCATGTCGACGTGGAGAATGGAGCGAATTGGGTGATCGGGCGATTGAGTCATTGGGCCATTGAAAGAGCGCCAATGCCAGTGATCGCAACGGTCCGATCACGGGCCTTGGACACATCTCAGTTACCAAAGCCCTGGGACAAGACGGAATCGTGTGACGGCGGAGTATTCCTCATATCCCCGCACTTCCTGGCGAAGCGTTCGGTCCTCCATCGCCGTGCGCCAGATGAGCATGATCACGATCAAGGCTGCGGTCGCGAGCGCCCACCTCGATCCCAGGATGAGAGCGCCAGCCACCTGCCACTCATCGACGGCTCAGGGTGTGGCGTTCGTCGGCGACACGCCGGGCGACGCGTTCTTCACGTACTGATCGAACCAGCGCAGCATCTCCCACAGAACGTGCTGGATGGATTCGCGCGCCGCGTACCCGTGCGCTTCGTCCGGCAGCGTCACGTAGCGGACCGAGGCGCCGTTGCCCTTGAGGGCTCGGTACATGCGCTCCGACTGAATGGGAAACGTCCCCGAGTTGTTGTCGGCCTCGCCGTGGATGAGCAGGATGGGCGCCTTGATCTTATCCGCGAACATGAAGGGCGACAGCTTGATGTACACGTCCGGCGCCTCCCACAGCGTCCGCCGCTCACTCTGGAAGGTGAACGGGGTCAGAGTGCGGTTATAGGCTCCGCTGCGCGCGATGCCGGCGCGGAACAGGTCGGAGTGGGCCAGCAGGTTGGCGGTCATGAACGCGCCGTAGCTGTGGCCGCCCACGCCTACGCGCGCCGGATCGATAACGCCCATCTCGGCCGCTTTGTCGATGGCCGCTTTGGCGTCGGCGACAACTTGCTCGATGTAAGTGTTGTTCATCGTCTCCGGATCCCCCACCACGGGCATGGCGGCGTTCTCGAGCACCACGTAGCCGGCAAGGAGGAAGAAAAGCTCGGAAGGGCCGCGGATCACGGTGAAACGATGAGGCGAGCCGGCCACCTGCGAGGCCAGGGCGGCGCTGGTGTACTCCAGAGGATAAGCCCACATCACCGCCGGGCGGCGCTCTCCCGGCTGGTAGTCGGGAGGTAGATAAAGGGTCATCGAGAGGCCGACGCCGTCGGGGCGCTGGTAGGTGGCCAGTTCCTTCTTGATGCCGAGCAGTTGCGGCGTCGGGTTGGGGAAATGGGTAAAGGCCTCGCTCCCTCCCGAAGCTGTATGGATGAAATAGTTGGGTGGATCGGCGGGGGTCTCACGCCGGGTGAGGAACTTGGACGCGTCGGGCGCGAGTAGCGCCGCCACGCTTTCGTAGCTCTGATCGTCGCAGCGGAAAAGCCGCCGGGCTTCGAGCGTCTTGACGTTAAAGCGGTCCAGGAACGGCCGGTCGCCCTCGGCCGAGGCCCCCAAGCCCTCAAGGTAGATGCTGTCACCGTCCTGGAGCATAGCGCGCTGGCCGTTCGGGAGCACGCGCATCACCGGTTGGCCGGGGTCGTGATAGCGCTCTTCCACGCTTAGGTCCCAAACCAAGCGCGGCGGCGCGGAAAGGTCCTTGGGGTTGAAGAAGAAGGCGCGGCGACGCTGTTTGTCGCGGACGTAGTCGCGCACGATGGCCAAGTCGCCACGCTCTCCCCAAACGATGTTGGAGAACCTCTCTTCCGTCTTCAGCATCTCGGTGGGCGCGGCCTCGGCCCCGCCCTGCGGGGCGAGCGCGGCCACGTCGAGCCTCAGCACGCGATCGCGGGGCGTCACCTTTTTGCGTGGGTTGCCGCCGTCGAGTGCCTCCACCCACACCAGGGTGGCGGGCGCGGTCGCCTGCCAGGAAAAGTCGCGTGGGCCGGTAGGCACGCCGCCGAGCGGCGTATTTTCGTGCAGGGGCAGGGTGGCCACTTTCGAGACCAGGCGCCCGGTGCGATTCCACACCTCCACCTCGCGCGGGAAGTCCTCGAACGGCACCAGCGCGGAGTACGGCCGGCGGAGGCGTTCCACTAGAATGTGTTTGCCGTCGGGTGCAGGAGCGACAGCGCTGAAGATGGCCGGCTGGCCGAGACGGGTGGCGTGCTCCACGGTCACGGAGATCTTGGAACCCAGACTGTGCGTGGCGACACTCACCAGCTCCAGTTGCGAAGTGGCGTAGTAGTCGAAGAGCTTCTGGTCGAAGTCGTTTTGCAGCAGGTCCTCGAAGGTGGGCTGCGGGGCCGCCTTGCCGAAACTCTCCTCGATGTGTGGGCCGGCGGGGACCAGCGAAGCTTGCGGCGGAGCGCCGCGTCCGGCGGGCACTGTGCGGCATAGCAGCGCCTGGCTATCCGGCATCCACTCGCAGGGTGCGCCCAGCGAAGAATTCAGGTGCACGTCGCTGATGGCGTGAGCAGCGCCGGTTTCGGCGTTACCCACCCACAACTCGACGGTCTTGCTGGCCGTGTTGATGAATGCGAAACGCTTGCCGTCCGGGGACCACATCGGCGGGCTCAGGTGCGGCCCGGAGGGATCGACCGGCAGCGTGACCTTGATCTCGCTGCCGTCGGCGACCCGCTTGAGTACATAATCGGTGAAACGTGGCGGGTTGTGGGCGCCGTTGTTGGCCGGATTAATGCGTACCCCGGCGAGGCGCAGCATGGGCTGGGCAAGGTCGCCAATCGGAGGATAAAGCGACGGCGAATAAAGCAGCACGACGTCCCGCGTGGGGCTGACGCTCACGTCCGGCGTCACTGGCGCGTTCAACACGTCGAGAACCGCTTGGGGCGGTTGTTCGTACTTAGGTGCGCCGGTCTGTGCGCTGGTTTGCGCGCTGGCCGCCGCCGCGCCGAGGATCAGGGCTATCAGCGCCGACGATGAAAACAGCTTGGCCACGGAATCACACCAACTTATCGAAGACGAACACAGAGCGGCTGAACGAAGCGATGGCTGGCGATGTTTTGTGCTGCCTCCCATTTTTGATATATCCCCCCGTATTACCATTTCAAGTTCCGTGGTGCCTCCGGAAAAACAAGAGCTTAACACAAAGTTCACTGAGACATTATCCGTCCCGTCGTTCGGCCACGGACAACTGACGACGGAGGTCCCCATTTACCATCACCGACCGTCCAAGAGTTTGGCTAGGGATCTCGCCAAAATGGATCGCGCCGCGGCTACCGTCGGGTTTGAGTACACTGACCCGCCAGCGATGTTGGCCCCGTCAGCAGGGTCCCGCGAAACTTCGGTCCGGGGAGGCCGGACTCCTTCCGGCCCTACCGGCGCGGGATTACCCTCTTCGTCCAGGCCGCAACGTAGGCGGTCCCAGAAGCCCGGCCGCCCCAGCCGGAACACTCGATGTCTCAACTTCTCTTCCAGTGCCTCGCCGAGCGTCGGAACCCCTGCCGGATATTGGTTGAGCGCCGCCAGGATCACCCGTTCCGGCGTCCAGTAGCGTTTTCGCTGTACCCAGTAGACAATTCCTACCCTCCGCCGGTGGTCCACCATTCGAATCGGCAATATAGAAATCTGCTGTGGCTCGCTTCTCTCTGAAAAGACAGGTGATCGCGGCTTCAGACCATTGATGCCCGCACGCCGCGCCACGCACCAGACCGCCGCCGTCATCTGGTCCAACTGGCGCACCTGCTGTGGATCGTCCGATTGCGCCTGGAAGGTCGTCCCAATCTCTCCCCGGACTTTCCGGTATAGGGCCGCCCCGCCGTGGTTACCCGCCGCTGCCAGCTTTTCCGGCAGCCGCTTGGCATAACGGCCATGCTTCAGGTTGTTCATACAACTCCACGCCTTACCCCGGGCGGTGCGAGGTCCGGTCGATTTGAGGGCGTTGCGACGGTTCGCCGCCAGGAACGCTTCGGTCCGAGTAGGTGACTTGCGCAGCATAAGACTCTCCTTCATCCTGAGGCTCAGCTCAATAGGCTCATGCACGAGCCAAGCTATGCAGCATAGTCTAGTATATGCTGGGGTACGTGTCAAGGAAATTATTTGAAAAGGCGAAGTATGACTTCCGAGGGCGCGCATCCCGCCCGATGATGTTATCCTCGTCCCCGGTCATGGTCAGGAAGGCCGCGATCACAACGAAGGGGCAACCAGGAAGAAAATGGAGTGGACGCGATATGGAAAAAGTCCAGCCAGGAACTGGACCTGAAGGGCACGTTGGGCTATGTCCAGGGCCTTTATTACATGAGCGCCTTCAACAAGAGTCTCTTCGCATCGACCTTTGGTGAGAGCTATCGGAACAAGCGCAGGCACGGCGTCGAGTTCATGAGGAACTCGACTTCATTCCGGCGTGGAACGATTCCAGGCGTATGCGGCGGCAGGCAAAGCGGGCCTGAGCGTCCCGATCTCCGAAAGCTTCAGCCTGGACTTCGACTCGAAGGATTCCTTCCTCCACGGCGTGCCCCCGGGTTATAAAAAGAACTCCTTCCAGTTCGCCGTGGACCTTTCCTACACGCCGTAGCAGATGCTGTAGCGGCGGCTCTATGCCGCCATAATTTCAATTGTTTGTGAATAGGGCGTGGCGGCATAAGCGCCGCTACGTCTTTTTTCAGCGAAACTTGGGGAGATCCAAGTTGTCAATCACCCGCGGAAACGCGGCCACAAAAGTTCTAACGCCTCCCGGTTCCGCCTCCATCATTTATTACCTCTCTTTTGAATTGACATAGCGAGTAATAGTATTATTATGGTAAAACGGAGGCGGGAAAGTTGCTCCGGGGCCGATCCGGGCCTTTCTTAAAGAGCACCCATGGCCCGGAGCCAGGCCACACGTGCTGTCTAGTACGAAGGTACTGTCCCTGGCGAGGCAGGTCCGCCGATAGGTATTCATATGGCAACTTTAGATGCACGCAAGCCCCGCACGGGGACGATCACGGTGGGAGGCCCGGCGNCGCCAGGGCGCAAAGGAAGCAGCACCGCGGCGGCGATGCGCACGCCCACGCAGGTGGGAGAGGCCAAGCGAGCGGCCAAAAAGAAGCAAGCGGTAAAGGTGAAGATCACACCCAAGGACCTGGCGGTCTTCACCCGCCAGTTTTCAGTGATGATTGAAGCCGGGCTGCCACTGGTACAATCCCTCGAGATTCTTGCCGGGCAGCAGGTGAACAAAGGTTTTGCCAGCGTGCTGACCGGCGTTCGCTCCTCTGTCGAAAGCGGGGCGACGCTGGCCAAGGCCTTGCGGGAGTACCCCAGAGTTTTTGACGGCCTGTTTACCAACATGGTTGAAGCCGGAGAAGCGGGCGGCATCCTGGATGCCATCTTGCAGCGGCTCTCGGGCTATATCGAGAAAGCAGTCAAACTGAAGGCGGCAGTGAAGTCGGCCCTGATCTACCCCATCTCCGTGATGGTGATCGCCATGGGGGTCATCTTTTTGCTGCTCTGGAAAGTGGTGCCGATCTTCGCCACCTTGTTCGCCGGCATGGGTGTGGAGATGCCTCTTCCCACCCGGATTGTAATCGGGCTCAGCCATTTCGTGGGCAGCTTCGCGTGGCTGATGGCTCTGGGAGTCGGGGTCTTCGTCTACCTGGTTCGCCGCTTCTACCGCACGGCACAGGGGAGGGTCTGGATCGACGCCTTCATCCTGAGGATTCCGGTCCTGGGCAACGTGATGCGCAAGATCGCCGTGGCGCGCTTCACTCGCACCCTCGGCACCCTGCTTTCCAGCGGCGTGCCCATGCTCGAAGCCATGAACATCACCGCCTTTACTTCCGGCAATGCCGTGGTGGAGAACGCCATCCTGAGTGTCCGCAAAGCCGTCGAGACGGGGCGGACGGTGGTGGACCCGCTGCGCGAGAGTGGCGTCTTTCCCAACATGGTGGTACAGATGGTGGGCGTGGGCGAGCACACCGGGGGGCTCGATACCATGCTCGGCAAAGTGGCTGACTTTTACGAGGACGAAGTGGACGTGGCGGTTGCCGACTTGCTTGCGGCCATGGAGCCCATGATCATCCTCTTTCTCGGCTTGGTGGTAGGCGGGATCGTCATCTCCATGTACCTGCCGCTGTTCAGCCTCATTGGCAAGCTGGCGGGATGAAGAAGAATTTTCGATTTTGGATTTTGGATTTTGGATTGAGGACCAAGACCTGATTCTGTCGGGTTGATCTTCAATCCAAAATCCAAAATCTAAAATCCAAAATTCTCCCTGGTTTCCTCGATATAATGATCTGCGAAGCCCATGCAACCCCTTGCTGACTTACAGCCCTGGCTTCGCTGGGTCATTCGAATCCGCTTCGTCATTATCAGTGTTGTCTTTGCCATCGAACTGGCGCTGCGGCACTTCGCCCCTCGGCCCGGCGGCCCCTCTCTCCATGCCATGGCGGCCACCATCATCCTGTGGTACGTTCTGGGGCTTTTCTACCTGATTTACCATGAGCTTGGCACGGATTATCTGCTGCAGGCCAACCTCCAGATTTATCCTGATCTCTTCGTCATCACGGCTGTGGTGCACGTGACAGGCGACTTGGACAGCTCCTACTCTTCCCTGTACCTGTTGGTGATCATTTTCGCCAGCGTCCTGCTGCCGCGCGCCCAGGGTTACTTGGTGGCGGGAGTAAGCTTTATCCTGATGGGCTCGCTTCTGGAGTTGGCGTATCTTCCCAGCCTCTACCCCAACTTGGCGGCGTCACACCCCACCCTCGCCGCTTTGGCTACATCGTCACCCCAGGTCGACCTAGTCACATTGCAGGTTAAGATTGGTGCCAGTCTTTTCGGCTTTTTCGCCGTGGCCTACCTGTCGAGCTACCTGGGGGAAAGGCTGCGACAGACGGGCGCCGAGTTGCGGGTGAGGCGAGGGCAGGTGGCCAGTCTCCAGGCAATCAAGGAGAACATCATCCGCAGCATGAGGGGCGGGCTGATCTCGACCGATTTGGACGGGAAGATCACGGAGGTGAACCCGGCCGGCGCCGCCATCTTGGGCCGCTTGCCGGAAGCCCTGAGGGGCCTGAGCATCCTGGAGGTTCTTCCCGGCGCCGAGTTGGAAGGGCCATCGGGCGGTTCTCCGCCCGCGATTTCGCGCCGTGAATTCCTGCACCGCAATCCGGGCGGCGAGCCGCGCACGCTGGGCATCTCGGCGTCGCCCTTGCTGGTGCCGGAAATCGGCGTGGTCGGGTGCGTGTACACTTTCCAGGATCTGACGGACGAGAAACGCCGGCAGGCCGAGAACCGAGTGAAGGAACGCATGGCGACGCTGGGCCGCGTGGCTTCGGCTATCGCCCACGAGATTCGCAATCCTCTCGCCTCGATCGGCGGCTCGGTAAAGCTGCTGCAAAACCTTTCCAGCCTGGACGAGGATCAGGCGAAACTGATCTCGATTGTCACTCGCGAGTCCGAGCGGCTTAACAAACTAGTCTCCGACTTTCTGCTGTATTCTCGCGACCAACGCTTCGAGCTCCGCGAAGTGGACATCGCCAATCTCCTGGAGGAGACCCTCCTCTTGCTGGAACATCATCCTTTGTTCGGCTCCCAGACGCGGATCGAGCGCAAGCTTCTGTCCCGTCCTGTCCTGGTCTTTGCCGACGCCGACAAGTTGCGCCAGGTTTTCTGGAACATCTGCGACAACGCTTTGAAGGCGATGCCGGAGGGAGGCACTCTGACCGCTGGAATTGAGGAGGCGGGCAAACCCCATGATGGGTACGTCCGGGTGATGATCTCGGATACGGGCATTGGCTTTCCGGAGGAGGATCTCAAGAAGGTCTTTGAGCCCTTTCAATCAGGCTTTCGGAACGGCACCGGCCTGGGCCTCGCGATCGTGCACCAGTTGATCGAGGGCCATGGCGGTCGCATTCGGTTGGAATCGGCGCCAGGAAAGGGAGCAAACTTCACCATCGACTTACCGAAGAAGAAGACAGGAGACAGAAGTCAGAAGACAGAATGAAGAACGTGACAACCGACAATAGACGCTCTTCATGCTGACCTCTCACCTGTGACTAAGCACTTAGCTTTCTGATTCTATGAGGATGGTCAAGCGAGTCTCCCGTCTTCTGTCTCCCGTCTTCT
>JGI26339J46600_10000131_pt1 | contig 25445 bp, 23 predicted proteins | sample BogFormECP12_OM1_FD_46600 | JGI IMG/M metagenome (IMG submission 46600) | reverse complement strand
ACTACGGACAATTGTCCAACGAGGCGTTACACTAACACTCCACTTGGTACAAAAAGTCGGTCAGGTCAATACGGATTCGAAATTCCGTACCGTTCTCCGTACTGTTGAAACTTCAACTACCTCGTGTTTTAGCGTTTTTAGGCAGTCCCGGTCGGGGCTTAAGTAGTTGTAAGTAGTGGATGGGCCGTGTCAAGGTAGCGCTCTAACCAACTGAGCTACGCGCCTACAGTTCATTGTCAAGCACTTGCAGCAACCGACGTTGCCGGCGGGGGGCCAATAACGATTCTACGATGCGGCCTTGTGCCTGGCGCTTGGTCGGCATCAAGCCTGGCGTGGAGACATCCGGAGTCATTCTGCTGTTTGCGTGACGCAAGCTTTCCTGCACAACCTTCACCTCCTCGCCATTCGCTTTCAACAACCTGCGAACGAATGGCGGAGCTCAACCGCAACCCGCTTGTCGTCGCCAGGAAAACCATTGTCCAGAAAGGTCTTCCAGTTCCAACCACAGCGCCTTGATTTCGTCCACATCGAGAACGTCTGGTGTGCACAGTCGCTTCGCGCTCTGACGCACGAGAGTGATGGGATTTCTCTCCGCCCACTCCTGCCGCGTGGCGTGATTAAACACCGCATGCATTACATTTCTAACTTTCGCCTTGGAGCCATTCGCCAGTGACACACCGTTCAGCCATTTTTCGACGGCAACGGTCTTGACGTCTGACGCAGAGCGGATTCCCCAGCTCACCCTGACGAGGTGCGGTCAAGGGTGGACAGTGCCTGCGCGAGATCCGCAATGAGGTCATCCACGTGCTCGATTCCCGTCGAGTACCGGATAAGCGCCTCTGGAATGCCCATGGCCGCGCGATCTTTTGCACTAACCTCGACGTGACTGGTGGTGGCGGGCGGCCCGACGATGGTTTCAACTGCGCCAAGGTTTGCCGCGCGATGCGCAAACTTGAGCCGGNGAAGGAATTCCTTCACTGCCTCATAGCCGCCGCGGAGAACGAAACTGAGCATGCCGCCAAAGCCTCCCGGCATCTGTCTTTTTGCGATTTCGTGTTGCGGGTGCGACTCCAGGCCGGGGTAATACACCTGGGCGACCGCTTTATGCCCTTCGAGGTAGCGGGCGACTTTCAGGGCGCTGGCATTCTGCCGCTCCACCCGAATGTCCAAGGTTTTCAAACCTCGCAGCAGCAAATACGCGGCAAAGGGATCGAGCGCGGCGCCGGTGATCTCGCGGAAATGAAATATCGGCGCGATTAATTCCTTGCGACCGCAGACCATTCCACCCAAAGCGTCGGCGTGACCGCCAAGGAACTTCGAGACGCTGTGCAGCACAAGATCGGAACCGAGCTCCAGCGGCCGTTGATTGATGGGAGTGGCAAAAGTGTTGTCGGTCAGGACCAGCGCTCCAACCCGGTGGCCGGCTCTCGCCAGACGCGCGATGTCGATGACCTTGAGAGTGGGGTTGGTGGGCGTTTCCAGATAGACTACTTTGCAACCCTTCGCGATCTCGGCTTCGATTTGCTGGAGGTCGGTCGTGTCGCAAAGCTCGACCAGCAGATTCATCTTGGGGAAAAATTCGCGAAACAGCTGGTTCGTCCCGCCATAGGTGTCCTTGACGGTTACAATGCGGTCGCCGGGCCGCAGCAAAGCGAAAAGGGTATTGCTGATGGCCGCCATCCCGGACGCCATGCTGGTCGCTGCCTCGGCTCCTTCCAGCACCCGAACTTTCTCTTCCAGAGCGGTGACCGTAGGGTTGGTATTCCGGCTGTAAATGTGACCCGGTTTACGACCGAGAGCGGCATCCTCCCAGTCTTCGAGGTCGTCGTAGCCGAACGCCACACTCTGCACAATGGGAACCTGGGTCGCCCCCTGCGCCAGGGATTCTTCTTCTCCGGCCCACACCGCCTGAGTGCCGATTCTGGAATTGAGGACATCCCGTCTCATGGCTTTCCGCTCCTTGTTGAGTGGTTACGTATTCGTGCTTACGCCGCGGCTATTCGTCTGACGGCCGCTTCCGCGCGGGCACTGGTGAGAATTGACGGATCGAGTCGCGGCTACAGAACCGGCGGTTCGCAAGAACCCGAAGAAAGCCACCGCGGCAGCCAGAGACTGTTTCATAAATGTCTTTCCGCTCGGAAGGCATGTCCCTCAGGGGCTAAAGCCCGCATTCTGTCAGGCCCCGAAATGGCACGGCTGAAGCCGTGCCCTACCCAAAACCGATTTATGAAACACGCGCTAGAACCGTTGGTTCGTCGTCAGAGGTTCCGACGGCGAACACTAATAGACATTTTCCGCTGCGTCAATCGAAAACGGGCCGCTGGTGCCGTGACCGCGTGAGGATTCATACGGTGGAGGAACGGGCGTCTCGAGACGCTCGTCCCTCCACGGACATCGCACTCCCCAGCAGGAGACGCGGCAAGCCGCGTTTCTACACAGACGTTTTGCCGGGCAAAATCTCCAAAACAAAACGGCCTCCCTCAATAAGGACACCCGGCCGGGTCGACCCTAAGACGGAAGGTTTGCGCGCTGCGCAGGTTGGCAAATTAAGCCGCCCGCGTTGTATTCTCGGGGCGTGCTCCGTTCGCCTGCGCCCCATCGGTCTCCAACTCCCGGATTATTCTTAGGGCTGATCATCACCTTGGCGGCCGTGGTTGCATATTCGGGATACATCACGCGGCAGATTTCCGGCTTGCGCGAACTGCAGAACAATCTGGTGGACCGCAACCGGAAAGACTCCCTGCAGTTGCTTCGCATCCAGAACGATTTGAACTCGCTGGCGCTGGCCATGCGCGACATGCTGGACAACGATGAGCCCTACCCGCTGACGGCGTGGTCGGCGCAGTTCCAGCGCGTGCGGACGGATCTGGACGATGCGCTGCGCCGCGAGCAGCAGGTTGCCCCGGTGAATCGCACTCCCGAACAAGAGCANTACCTNGNGAATTCGGTTACCCAGTTCTGGGACGCCGCGGATCGGACTTTTGCGCTGGCNCGCGACCCCAACCAGGCGGAAGCCAGAACGCAGATTCGAATCTCGCTGCGAGCCCGGCAGGAAGCGCTGAGCACGGCCGTGTCCCGGCTGCTGGTGCAGAACAATGAGAGTGAAGAGCAAGCTGCGCTGCGCATTGGACAGATTTATGACCGCGTTCAGCGCCAGGTGTATCTGTTCCTCACGGCGACTCTGATGGCCATTCTCTTCACCAGCCTTTACCTGATCCGCTCCAATCGGCGATTGTTCGCGCAACTCGCGGCGCTTTCCGAACAGCGCAGCGAGCTTGCCCAGAAGCTCATTTCCACCCAGGAATCCACTTTGCGTCACATCTCACGTGAACTGCACGATGAGTTCGGACAGATTCTGACGGCTGTCGGGATGATGCTGACCCGCGCGGGAAATCAGGCTCCCGAGAAATCGGAACTGCGCGCCGAACTGCGTGAGGTCTGCGAGATTACGCAAAATACGCTGGACAAAGTGCGCAGCCTTTCCCAGGCGTTGCACCCCGTGATGCTCGAAGAAACCGGACTGGAGAGCACGCTCGACTGGTATTTGCCGGTGCTGGAAAGGCAGGCTGGGATTCACGTATTCTATGAGAAATCGGGCGAACCCTTTCCTGTCGACGGCAACGCCGCCATTCATGTGTATCGCGTGGTGCAGGAAGCCTTGAATAACTTGACCCGGCATTCGGGAGCCAGCGAAGCCTGGGTGCGTCTGCGATTTCTGCCGCATACTTTGGAAATCGAAGTGGAAGATCACGGGAAGGGCTTTGAAGCGCAGGCCGCAACCCAGGGAATTGGACTGGTGGCGATGCGCGAACGCGCGGAGTTGCTGGGCGGCACAGTTCAATTTTTGCGGCCCGCGCAAGGTCAAGACGGAAGAGGAACGCTGGTTCGATTACGAGTCCCAAGGGAGAAGCTTGATTCGCATGCCGGATAAAATTTCAGTCTTGCTGGTTGACGACCATACCCTGGTGCGGCGAGGATTCCGGCGCATTCTCGAGGATGAGCCGGACATTACCGTTGCCGGCGAGGCGGGCGACGGCCTTGAAGCCATCAAACTCGCGGATGAGCTTTGTCCGAAAGTGATTGTCATGGATTGCGCCATGCCCGGCATGAACGGGTTGGAAGCCACGCGGCAGATTCTTGCCAGGCATCCGCAGGCTTTGGTGCTCATGCTCAGCATGCATCCGGAGGAGACTCTGGTGCGGCAGGCGCTGGATGCCGGCGCGCGCGGCTACGTTTTAAAGAACGCAGTGGACCTGGAGCTGGGTGCTGCCATCCGGCGAGTCGCGAACGGCGAAACCGTGCTCGATTCCCAACTCAAGCGTCCGGCTGTGCTCAAAGGCAAGCGCCACCCGGCGCTCACCCCGCGCGAACTCGAAGTCCTGCAAATGATCGTGGATGGCAAATCCAACAAGGAGATTGCAATCGCGCTCGACCTCAGCGCAAACACAATCGCCGTCCATCGGGCCAACATGATGGACGCTTTGGGAACCCACAAGACCGCCGAGTTGGTCGTGTACGCGATCCGCAACGGGCTGGTTGATCTACCGTGAGAAGCCCTGCCGTGAACCGCCGGTCGTTTCTCCGGGGAATGGCAGGCTTGGCATCGACACTCATATCGACATCAGGCTTGCGGTTGGACGCATTCGCAGCTTCTCCCTCGCCTGATCCTGGCTTCCGCCTGGTGGATGTAACTGCTCCGTCCGGCATTCAGTTCCGGCACAACAGCGGCGCCTATGGCGGGAAGCTGCTGCCAGAAACACTCGGCGCCGGTTGCGCATTCCTCGACTACGACCGCGACGGCTGGCAGGACATTCTTCTGGTGAACGGCATGGATTGGCCCGGACATAAAGATGGGCCCGGACACAAACGCGAACCTAAATCGGAGCCCAGCACGCTGAAGCTCTATCGCAACAATCGTAACGGCACGTTCTCCGACGTCACCCGCAGCGCCGGGCTCGACGTCGATATGTACGGCATGGGGGTTGCGATCGGCGATTACGACAACGACGGTTATCCGGACATTCTTATTACTTGCGTCGGGCAAAACCGGCTGTTCAAGAACACCGGTAAGGGGACGTTCGTCGATGTGACCAAGTCGAGCGGGCTGGGCGGCCGGCAGGCGTTGAGCACGTCCGCTTTATGGTTCGACTTCGACCGCGACGGACTGCTGGATCTGTTTGTCTGCAACTACGTCAAGTGGTCCCCCGAGCACGACGTGTTTTGCAGTCTCGACGGCAAGCACAAGTCTTATTGCACGCCCGAGGCCTACCGCGGAGAGACCTGCTGGTTGTTTCACAATCGCGGCAATGGAACCTTTGAGGATGTCACGGCCACCAGCGGAATTTTCGACAGCAGCTCGAAGTCCCTGGGCGTGGCCATGCTCGACTATGATCGCGATGGCTGGCCCGATTTGCTGGTGACCAATGACACGCAGCCCAACAAGCTTTATCGGAATCAGCGCAACGGTACGTTTAAAGACATAGCCGTGGAGGCCGGCATCGCCTTTTCCACCGAGGGCAGGGCCCGCGCCGGCATGGGCGTGGACGTGGCCGACTTCGACAATTCAGGAAATGCGGGCATCGCCATCACGAATTTCGATAACGAGATGACGGGGCTCTACCGGCTTTCCGATGCCGGGAATTATGTTGACGTGGCCATGCCGAGCGGAGTGGGGCTGGCATCGAAAGACAAACTGGGATTCGGATGCGTGTTTCTCGATGCCGATCTGGATGGCACACTCGACTTGGCGGTTGTGAACGGACACATCGACGACACGGTGCGCAATGTCAGCGGCGTCGGCTACGCGCAGCCACCGCAACTTTTTTTGAACAGCGGAAAGGGAACGTTCGTTGACGTGGCTGCTGAAATCGGCGGCGGCTTCAGTCAACCAAAGGTCGGACGAGGGCTTGCCTACGGCGATTTCGATCGTGACGGCGATCTTGACTTGCTGATCACCACCAACAACGGTCCAGCCTATCTGTACCGCAACGATCAGACTGCCGGGAACCGCAGCCTCCGGATTCGCCTCGTCGGGACGAAATCCAATCGCGATGCCATCGGGGCTTCGCTGAAGATTTTTCACGGCGCGTCGAATGGAACATCGAGCCAATCGCGCCTGGTTAAAGGCGGGTCCAGTTATCTGTCGCAGTCGGAACTGCCCGTAACCTTCGGGCTCGGGAAGCGAGACAAGATCGATCGTCTGGTGATCCAATGGCCCAGCGGAAGAACGGAAGAATACAAGGGCCTCACAGCCGGCCGGGCCTACGAGTGCGTGGAGTCAAAAGGAATCACGGCTCTGCCGGGCTTCTAGAAAGCGCGGTGGCAGTTGTCGAGAAAGCTCGTTCTATACCTGCAGAACGTCGCTCTCGCGCGCGACCATCTCGTACAGCACGGGATTGACGAAGAAGCCAATAAAGAGCCTGGAGATCAGGCCAGCCACGATCCGCCTTAATCGCGAGCCTGGAGCATCCTCTCCCCCGGCTGCTCCACGGAACTTGCTCCCTTCAAGGCCCGCGCCCGTCCCCCGTGGAAGAAGATCAGGTGGACGAAAAACATCAAGATCAGCACGCCGCCAAAGGTGCAAACGATGGTCGCTCCGGTCGGCAGATCGAGCAGCACCGAAAAATAGACTCCCAGCGCCGACACCAGAGTCCCCATCGTCCAACCGATAGCTAACCGCCTGCCAATCTTGTCGGCAAACAGCATCGCCCCGACCGACGGAACAATCAGGTAGCAGAACACCAGCAACACTCCCGCAATTGCCACCGACGAAGTCACCACAAAGCCAAACGAGGCGTAGAACAGAAAGTCCCAGAATCGGATGCTCATTCCGCTGGCTTCGGCCTGCACCGGATTGGTCGATATCAGCAAGAACTTCTTGCGGAAGATGTAGTGAAACAGACCAATCGCACCATAGAGCAGCGCCGTCTTCGCTACTTCGGCTCTGGACACCGCAAGAATATTGCCGACCAGCATGTCTTTCAGGTGCTCGGTCTCCCCGGTCGCCTTGCTCATGGCCAGAATCGCTGTGGCCGACGCCACTGAATAAGCGATGCCGATAAAAGCTTCCTGTGGGATGTGTCCGCGCCGGGTGCGGGCCAGGGCAAAGATGGCCGCTCCCAGAAATGTGAATCCAAGACTCAGAAAGTAAGCTCCGCGCCCATGCGGATCCATTCCGAGAAGGATCGCGATGGTCGCGCCCAGGGCGGCGATCTGCGCCAGCGCCAGGTCCACGAAGATCACGCCGCGTTCCACCACGTGCACGCCCAGATAGGCGTGAATTCCGGTGAGGATCAGGCTGGCCACAAAGGGCCAGAATAAAAATGGGAGTATTTCCATCACGCTCCTTCGGACTTCTATTTGCGCTTCATTCGAACTTCCGTGTCCACCATTCGAAAAGCGCGGACAGGGGCGGACCGGGTTGTCCGCCCTACACGAACTATGGATTCGCCTGAAACGCTTTCGTTAGCAAAGCGATATCGTAGTCGAACAGCTGAAAATATGTGGCGACCTCTTTTACCCCACCCACCGAAGGCAGGTATTCGAGGACCGTTCCACCGCTTTCNCGCGCGATCGAATCCGGTGTCTTGCGATCGAAGTAGGGCTCGACCATGATCACCTTAACGTGATCGCGCTTCATCATGTTGATGACTTCCAGGGTGTGGCTCGGCGTCGGGGGAATGCCGGGCCGGGGCTCTACGAAACCGACCACATTCAGCCCGAAATGCTTGGCGAAGTTCGGAGCCGAGTTGTGGTAAGTGACTACCTTGCGGCCGTGGAAAGGTTTCATGTCTGCTTGCCACTTCTTGTCCGCCTCCGCCAAGCGGCGATCAAAATCCTGGAAGCGCTGCTGGAAGTAGGCCGCATCGTCCGGATCCATCTCTCCGAGTTTTGCGGCAATTCCCCTGGCCACGCGGCGTCCGTTGTCCGGATCGAGCCAGTAGTGAGGATTCCCCAAGGGATGCACATCTCCCATGGCGCGCGTGATCGAGCCTTGCGGGATCTCCAGGATCTCCGCAAACTGCGAAGCGTCCAGGTAGCCGTTGGCGCCGACCTGGATGCGGGAGTTGCCGCTCTGAGTGATCAAGGGCGGCAGCCACCCAATCTCCAGTTGCAACCCCACCACCACCAGCAGATCCGCTCGCTGCAGTTTGAGCAAGAAGCTGGGCTTGGCTTCCACGAAGTGAGGATCCTGGTAGCCCCTGGCCATCGATTCGACGTTGATCTTGTCGCCGCCGACTTCCTGCGCCAAAGACGCCAGGTCGGTCGTCGCCGTTATGACGTTCAGCTTCTTGGCCGCCGCTATCGTCGGGGAAAACAGACTGGCTGTCACCATTGCCGCGACGGCCAGCAAATGTCCTGTGCTTGAAAAAACACGATTCATTCCAATCTCCTGGTAAATGCTTCAAGAATAGCTGAACTAAAACCCTGCTCTCTGAGAGTAGCGCCGCCGTCCCGGCGGCTGTGCGGCGGGCGTCCTCGCCCGCCGCACCGAGGGCGAGACGCCCTCGGAACAGCCGGCAAGATGCCGGCGCTACACGTCCTAGAAGGGATGCGCGCCGTGCGCTCCCAATGAGAACAGCACCTGCAACAACAGTTCGTTGGTCTTATGATTTCCCGCGTAATCCGTAAAACGATATTGTCCCCGAATCTGGCTGAATTCGCTCGGCCAGTACGTCAGGATCGCAGAACCGCCCTTATCCGTAAGGTCGGCCTGACGCGGCCGATCCGACCAGTCGTAGCGTCCGCCCACGAACCACCGCCGGTGAAACTGGTATTCTCCCGACCCGTACATACCGAAGGCACGTTGCTCGAACGGCGCCTGCTGGCGCTGGCTCCAGATGAACTCGCTGCGTCCCACGAAAGAGTGGTAGATGGCGCGCCGCAGCGGCTTCCAGCGCACCGTGGCATCCACACCGTACAGGCTGGTGATGAAGTTCGTCCCCAGTTCGTTGTGGCCCCGCGCATAGGAGAGCCCAAGTTCGGCGTTGGTGGATTCGTTCAGGTCCTTGTAGCCGCGCAGATGTGCCACCGTGCTCACGTCGCTTTTCCGATGCGATTGGAACACTAACTCATCCCCTGAGCCCGAATCGCCACGAAACAGCTGGCCGGTCGCGGAAAGGAAAATGCCCTTCGGAAACGGGATGATCCGCTCCACCGAAACCCCCGCATCGTCGATCCCATCTTCACCTCCTGCCAGGTTCTGCGAGACCAGCGGCCGGTCCACGAAGGGGAGCACGTGGTTGTGCATGGCGTTCACTTTGCCGAACGCCGACCGCATCTTGCCGACTCGTGCCACGAAACTCCCCGGCAGCGCGGTAAACGTGATGTAACCTTCCTCAACCGCGACTCCGGTTTCCCCGAAAGTCAGGAAGAAATCCCCGCGGGCGTAAGGATCAATGATCGCCTGCACTCCCAATTCAGACTCGTGCATTTCGAGCGCCGGCGACGGCCGGATCGAATTGCCCCCCGCAAACGCCACAAAGTCGCCGATCATGCTGATATCCGGATTCATCGCCTTGGCCGCCGAACCACCGGCACCACCCAGGCTCACCGGCGTGGAGGCAACTGCAACGCTTTCCGCAGGTGCGGGCGCCGGGCTCGCCGTCTCCGTGGACGTGGCTGCGGGCGTGGCAGCCTGCGCTTGGCCAGCCTGTGCCTTCAGCACTCGCATCTGTCCTTCGAGCGCGACCAGGCGATCTTCCAGGTCACGGACTTTTTGTTCGAGTGCGGCCGTATCCTGACCGCCAGCGGCAGCGGTTCCCTGCTGAGCGCAGGCAAGTCCCGCGGTAAACAGAGTGACTACACAAACCAAGGTGAACGGCTTCATTTCAAGCTCCTATAGCGGCGAAAATTTGGACAGGAAAGCACAGGCCGACTGCGGCCCGCAATCGGCAGATCCTAGATAAGAGGCCAACGCCTGGCCATAGGCCAGTACCTGTAGCGCATAAGGGTTGAGATCAAAGTGCGACTGACGGTGGCCGANAGACCCTACCAGGCACGCTCGAACCTGCCAAGCAAACGCCGGACTCCGTCGTCCGTATCCTATCTCCTGTCTCTAAGACTGCGACTGACAGCGCAATGGATGTATTGTAATTTACCGCATCGAAGATTCGTGCCGTACACGTAGGGACGGCCGCCCTCGGCCGTCCAGCCGAGCGGGGACGACCGGCTCTCCACCAGCAAGCTTGGATCGACAGCAGTGACAATCACGCGGTCGCGGCTCTAGATCGAGATCGAAATCCCGGACCCCGCAACCATTTGCTCCTGCCCATCACGAACCCGCGTAAAGTTGAAACGGCGCCCAGTAAAACGGATTGTGGAATCCGCTGCTCCGAAGCAATGACAGCTTGGCGGCGCGAAGTGCGGCATCCGGGCCCGCTCCCTTGTCCAACTCGTCGTAAAACTTATCCATGAGCTGCTCGGTGGANGCGTCCGTCGCTTCCCACAAGGCGGCGACCACGTGGTGGGCGCCAGCTCTGAGGAACGCCCAGGAGAGCCCNACCAGTCCCTCGCCCGAGTACGCGCGTTCACCAGCGCCATAGCACGCCGAAATCGTGACCAGATCCGCCCGCAAGGGATGGCGAATGATGTCGCGGGCGTAAAGCTTGAAGGAGTCGTTTTCGGCGCTGCCTCCGGACGGTACAGTCTTTGATAGGTCGGTGTTGGATAGCTCAGTCTTGGATAGGTCCGGCTTGGATAGCGCGATCTTCGACGGCACAATCTTCGACAGTACAATCGCCGAGTCGAGCGGGCTCAGCCGGCTGGCCGTCCCATGCGCCACAAAATGAATGTAGGAAAACTGCTCTGGGTTGCTGGCCAGATACGCCGCCGGAGTCGCCTGCTCGCGCGCAAATATCCGCTGCTCGGCCGCCGGGAAATGCCGGGCAACACTTTCCATCTGGGCCGCGGCTTTCGGGAGCTCGGGATATTTATCGTTGGGCGCAACGCTGTTGCCGACGAGAAGCAGTCCGCGCTCGCGCTTCTCTTTGTTATTGCTTTTGCCCGCACGCGCCGCGCCGAGCACCCGCAACGAGCTGGCATTCGCAATCGTCGCGTCTTCAATCCAATAGTGCATCGTCGCTTCGGTTACATTGGGTCCGGATAGCTTTGGCCCGGACGCCTTTGCTTCCGAGACGAGAAGAGTTTCGAAATTCAGGTTGTTCAGGTTGCCATCCGGGATGACGAAAACCTTCGCGTCCTTCTTCAATAATGCCTGCGCAGGCGCGATCAGCGTGCGATAGAGCCAACGGCCATCCGGGTCGGCCGATTCGAGAACCTCTTGTGGTCCGCCGAGAGCCTTGCGATACCGCTCGACGGCCGCATCGATTGCCGAGCTTGGAGGAAGTGTAAACAAGCTCGTCTTCTGCGGCGTGATTGCCCACAAGTACGACTGCTTTTCGCCCAGCCAATAAAAAAGAACTGTCCCTTCCGCTCGTCGTGCGATTTGCTGAGGGGTCAATGGCGGAGGCCCAGTTGAGGGACCCTTTGCCAGCAATCTCAATCCTTCGGCCAGAGTGCGGGCGCGGCTGTAGTCGGCCCAGCGCAGGGCTTCGTCCGTCTTTCCACGTGCCACCAGAAAATGCACGTAGTCGTCGTAGATGCGCGAGGCGTTGGTAAGAAAAGAAAGCTGAGAGTCTTCATGCTGCACGGTATCGCGAGCCGCTTCGAACGTGGCCAGCGCTACCCGATATTCACGGTCCGCGGAATCTGGACGCTTTTCGTCTTCGTACAGACGCGCCAGCGAGTGCTCCGCCTCCCACTTCAGAAAAACGGGACAGATATTGTTGTGCTCAACTTGCTGAAACGTCCTCTCGGCTTCGCCGGTACCGCTGCCACGGGCCGCAATCTGCCCCTGGACCAGCATGGGATAGATCTCATCGAGATGATTCCCGCTCGCTCGCGCAATATCGAGAGCTTGCTGAGCATACTGGCTCGCATTCACCAAATCGCCGGTCTGCAGAGCAAGCCGCGCCAGCACGCGCAGTGCGTTGTAGATATCTTCCTTCGCATCAATTCCTTGCGCTAGACCCAAGGCGTGTTGAAATGTCTGCGCGGCCAGATCAAACTTGCGCGCATCCATGTAGATGTAGCCGATGTTTGTGAGTTCGTTCTCCTGGTTCCAGACGTCCCCAAGTTGCGACGCTAGCTTTTCTGACTCCGCTGACAATTCCAAAGCCTTCTCCGAGTCCCCGAGCTTGTAGTACGCCCAACCTATGTTGCCCTGGCTGATCAGTTCGAGTCTCCGGGCGCCCACAGCCTTCGCAGTTTGGTACGCAGCTTCCGACCTGTCGATCGCTTCATCGTAGCGTCCTTGCGCCAGCGACTCATTCCCCAAGTTGAGAAGAGCATGGGATTCCAGTAGCGCGTCTCCGTGGGAGCGCGCGAAGGCGAGGCTAAGTTCAAATAGCCGCTCCGCGGACTCCCACTGATTCAGTTCGGTGGCCAGGAGTCCACGCGCTTTGAGAACGTATCCGCAACTCGCCGACTCATAACTACCGCAGATTCTCGCTGCATCGTTAAGCGACCGCTCTGCTTCAGGGAAGTTGTGCGTATTAACATCGGCCTCCCCAGCAAGCGTCAATATGGGGATAACCAAGTCTGGCTGGTTAGAAGGTAACGGCGCTGACTTGAGGAGCTTCAGGGCATCTTCGTACCGCCCTCGCTGGAGTGCCGCTCTTGCTTCCAGGGTTCGGAACTTCCAAGCCCATTCCGGGCTCGAATCTCGGAACCGTTGGCATTCTCGATGGGCTTCGTCCTGGGTTTGTTTCAGATCGCCATGCAGGAGACTCTTGTAAGCGTGATCAAAGGCGGCCTGCGGGCTGTCGTTGCGGCTGCAGGACAACACGCAGGCCAGGAGCAGAAAGGACAGGCCGGCGACTATCCGGGACTGCCGTGTCCATTGGCCACGGCTATTGGACCTTTGACGTTCCCGCCAGTGGGGCAGCCCAGATGCATGTTGAACATGTTCAGAGTGAAGTAGTTGCTGGCGTTTGGCTCCGCTCGAGGCGCATCGTCCCTCCGGTGCGGCGGGAAGTCGCTGTGCCCGTTGTTGATCCCGACCTCGAGTTCGGCCAAGGCCACGGTCCCAAAGTTCGGAATGAAGATGAGATTCCCGAACGTCTTGACCCCCCGGATCGGCTCGATGTTTTTGACCAGTGAACATCGCAGCTTAGAATAGCCGTTCCGATCCCCCTTCGCACCCCCTTTGGCGCGCTTCTTGAGATCGTTGATGTACTTGATCTCGGCGCGGTATTTCTTCGCCAAGCTTTCGGGAATATCCCTGGTCTTGCCGATGCTCTCGATTTGACGCTTGACGCGATCGAGGAAGCCTTTGTCTTCGAGATACGGCAGGTCGCCTTTGGGCTTATCGCCGCAGATGCTGAGATCCAGTTCGACTTCAACCTCGTATCCGCCAACCCGCAGATTTTCGAAGCGCGAGCCTGTGAAGTTCACGCTCGGAACCTCGCCGTGCGTCATCGGATGCTCAGTGGAAACCTGCGCCACCACGCGATCGGCCGTAATCATATCGACAACGTTGTAGCCCTCGATCACCGACGTCGACAGCGTTACCCAGCCGGCGTGATCGTGGCCGAAAATATCCACTTTCTGCGTAACCTGGGTGCCAACCACACGAGTGTGCCCCCGCTTGAAGGAAATCAGGCCTTCGATGTTGGTCTCACCGACTGATTGGCTGATGAGGCTTTCGCGGCGGGTCCTCTCCAGGACCACTCGCCCATAGTTTTCAATGGGCTGCTTGATAGGGTGCTCCAGTTCGCCACTTAGTACCTGGGCCTCGGCGTGATACACGTGGTACCGTTCCATGACAGGGCCCGGCGCCACAGGTGATTTCGGATTTGCGGCCATGTTGTTAGCTCCTCCCCTTTGGGCTTACTTCTGAATTTGCAATTCAAATGAGGCCCGACCTACTTCCTTATTCTTGCCCGCAGGAGTAACTCCACGTACCTTCAAGGTGTAACTGCCCGCTTCCCGATTCGCTCCCGGTACCTGGACTGGCCACTGATCTTGCCCCGAGGTTCCCGGAATCGTGAGCGACCATTCCAGCTTACCCGCAGGATTATATAACTCTGCCGTGTAATTTGAGTAGCCGTCCTCCGGTGGGATCCTCACAAAAAGCAGGAAACCTTCCCCTCGACTGATCGTAATCACCGGCCCCTCAGATCCATAGGTGCCGACATTCACCGACGCAAACGGCAAGACCTGCGGGCTGTTTGCCTGCCGCAGCTGCGGATACGTAACCAGATTCTGATACCCGATCACCGCCAGCAGCAAGGCCGTCACGGGCACGGCAAACACCGGACGCAACATTGAACGTAATCCAGCGAGCCATCCCGGTTGGACTGGAACCGGGACAGTTACAGGCAAGGCGGCGGAAATTGGTTCAGACTTTTCCGCCAACACAACCTTGCTCTGCTCCACGAACAAAGCCCCGGCGTGGACGTCGAGCGCGCAATCCGCGCAGTCGAAAAAATGTGCTTCAAATTCGTCCCGGGCCTCGGGATCGAGTTCGCCGAGCAGATACCTTTCCGTCATTTTTTGACGAACCACCACATCGTGGTCCATTAAATGCCCCCTCGTATAATGAATAGTGCGCCGGCGCGACCCGGCGTTTCACAGCCATCAAGCCGGAGTCAACCCCGGCGAATCGTCTCCCATATTTCTTAAATACAACGACTTAAACGATTGTTTCGCACGGTGCAGCAACACCCGCAGATACTCCCGGTCTACACCGAAGTCACGGCATACTTCGTCCTTGTCCCGCTCTTCGAGGAAAACCTCGCGCAGCAAGCGCCGGTCGCGTTCTGAAAGTTGGTCCAGAATCTCCCGGACTTTCTTTTCCGTTTCTCTGGCGGAGAGGGCGCCCAGCAGATCGATCGCGCTGGCGCGGAGCTCATTCTGTTCATCATCGAGCGAACTGTGGCGCGCAGCCGCGCGATAGTGCTCCAGCAAAACATTGTTGCAAATCGAATTCACAAACGATCCCAGGCGCTCCGCGTGAAGGATCTTCCCCTCGCGCAGCGCTGCATAAAATCGGGCAAAGGTTTCCTGACGCACATCCTCGATCGCTTCCCGCGACGGCAGTCGGGAGCGCAATTTCACTTGGATCAGCGTGCTGAAATACGCGCCAAAATGCTCTTGCGTGCGCGGGTCTCCTGCCCGCAGACGCTCGACGTAGGATTCGTCAAAGGAGTGGAATTCCAAGTACTTGCCCCGGGAATCCGGAAGTGGCAGACAGTGTAGCACTTGCGGTGGCGAACCGTGGCCGTTTTCGGGAACGAGTGTGCGTGACAGTGACGACGACGGGCGTTTCAGAGCCGTGTGGCTGCTGCAACGGCGTCCGGTCGGCGAGATGGAGCGGGCGGCATGCACTGGGAAGAGTGAATCTCCTGTGACTTACGACAGTCGAACCAATCCACTACCTCGAAAGAAGACTGCGCTGGAGAAGAAGACGCACAAAGCGCCGGAGCCGCTTCCCCGTCGGCTCCGGCACTTTACTGGATCCCAGCCGGGAGTTTCCAGGTTGGGATCCGAAACTGTGGCTCATCGCCGCACACCGCGATGTCTTCCACTTATTGGGATAGTGCAGAAAGGGCGTGGATCGTTACACACAATTTTTGGCGTCCGGCGTGTCCGGCGATATCGCCGGTGTTCACAGGGTGATACCCCCAGGCCGATACTCACAAGCTGCGGAAAAAGTGCGCTTCGAATTGTTGCCGCCAGCGGGCGCCTCCAAATTGGACACGCATGAGGATTCAGCGTAGTCTTGAAGGTGAGCGAGCAGTTCCTCTCCTCTTTCAGGTCCCCTGAACTAAGTCAGTTCATCTGAAGTACCTCCCTCTTAGTCGGCAGCACCCAGAAGGTTTCCTAATGATCGATTCCAAGGCTCCCAAACAACCGAAGTCAAAGATTGGCGTCGGCCCGAAAAGCTCTACTGGCAACGTGGCGATAATGCCAGACACTGTCCCATCACAAGACAGGATAAGAGTGCGGGCCTACGAACTGTATGAAAGCCGTGGTCGTGAACCCGGCCAAGACGGACAGGACTGGCTCCGCGCCGAGCAGGAGATCCTTGAACGGAAGCGGTAAAAGCACGACATCCACCGCCACTGTGTGTCTGCTGCAAGGCTGGAGGGATAGCCGTGGAGTGCTTAGTCTGCAAGCATCTGGAACGAGCTTTTGAATCCGGGCATAGCCAGTACCTCGAGGCCCGTTCCGCTGCGTATTATCGGGTCAGTACCGAGCTTGCGGCCTACAAAAACGTCGAGATGGAGCGCGCCAGGAGCGACTTGGAAGAGCACCAGTTGGTATGCGTCTCCGCCGCTAAAGTGAGACAGTCTGGAACCATGCCCTCACGGGCGTGTCTCGTCTCTATGCTGGGCCGGCATACTGGAGACATTGAATTGCCGAATCCGGGTCGCCGTTTAAGGACAGCGTAGATCACAGATAATAGTTGACGCAATCAACTGCGCCAANGGAACATCGGCACTGACCTCGCGGCTCAAACCGCCGGCAGTGCCCACGGNCCCTGGCGTCTGGCCAACAGCCCGGCTTTGTCCTTGGCCTTTCCCATTGCTTACTTCGACTCGCTCGGTGTTCCACGTTTGTTTGAAGTGCCTTAGCTCAACCGAACTGAACCGGCGGATGCGGACCCGCATGTCCGGTGGTGTGGCAGGGGAGAGCGGGCGACCACTCCCCCTATGCCGATTTTGGGATTTCTGATGGGCTGGAGTGGCGCCAGACGCAGTTGAGCTCTACGCGCTGCCTTCAAGGCCCAACTCCTTGGCAATCGTCTTCATGGCTTCGATGCAGAAGGCGATGTGCTCTTCCAGGTCGACGCCCAAGTCGGCGGCGCCTTCGATGATGTCTTCACGGTGGACGTTGCGGGCGAAGGCTTTGTCCTTCATTTTTTTCCGGACGGACTTGGCTTCGACCTCAGCCAGCGATTTTCCTGGTTTCACAAGGGCGCAGGCGGTGATGAATCCGGCGAGTTCATCGCAGGCGAAGAGCGTCTTTTCCATAGGCGAGACCCGCGCCACGCCGGTGTACTCGGCGTGCGACAGGATGGCGCGGCGCACTTCTTCGGAGTAGCCGCGTTCTTTCAGAATCTCGGAGCCTTTGTACGGATGGTCTTCGAGGCTCGGATATTTTTCGTAATCGAAGTCATGGAGAAGGCCGACGATGCCCCACAATTCTTCGTCGGCTCCGGCTTTGCGGGCGTAGGCGCGCAGGCAGGCCTCGACTGCGAGTGCATGTTTTCTCAAACTTTCTGACTGGGTGAACTCAGTTAGTAAACACCATGCCGTGTCGCGTTGATTCATGGTTTGTCCCTGTTTTCCGCTGATCTTCGCATTGTAATTATGCTTTTGTTTCGATAAATACTTTGTTTTCTCGCATTTTTGCCTTGACTTCCACAGGTGCAATCCAGCAGATTACCCCCTAGTCGGCTTTGAGAGTAGCCGCCGCTCTGGCACTCGCAAACCCTGAATGGCTACCACATTAACTCCCGTGGACTCACGGGAAGTTGTACGATGCGACCGTTGTCTCTTGGTGCAATTCCGCACATCGAACAGTCTCTGCCGCCGTTGCCATCTGTCATTGGATGAGGACGAGGCGGAGCTTGCCGCTATGACTCCGGCGCCGGAAGTGCTGCCGGTGGAAATTAATTCTAATGGCCGCGGACATCTGAGGCTGGCGCACTCGATCCGATCGCTCCGGTTGCGCAACGGCTTGAGTCAGCGACAGCTGGCGCTGCGCATGTCGGTGCCCCGGACTTACGTGTCGAAAATCGAAAACGAGAAGGCGACGCCGACACTGTCTTCGCTGGAGCGCCTGGCGAGGGCGCTCGAGGTCAGTGTGCCCGATCTGCTCTCCGGTGGAGAACGGAACCGGCAGGAGCAAGTTCGGGAGCTGATGGAGGATCAGTTCGTAGCCGAAGTTTTGCCCTATCTCTCACAGCTCAACGGAATGCAGATGTCGAGCATTCTGGCGCAGGTGCGGGACTTGACCGTGCGCCCGCGACGGAGTGCGTAAGGCGGAGTCGCGGCAAGCCGCGTTTCTGACCTTCCCTGGAGCGCGACGGGTGGGCTAGCTGGCTAGATTTTTTATCCGGGCACACAACCAACTGGACAGCCGGGGTCTTCGGGCTCCGGCTTTTTTGTGGTTCGCGATGCGCTCTGTAAGTACAGGGAGTGCAGAGGCTTGCACAGTTTAGATGGGTTGTGCGCAACAGTTTGCATGTTATCCGATTTTTTTTTAGGATTTGCCGGTTTCCGCTTGACCCGCACTGGCAGACGAGCTAATCTCACCGCACCCCCCGAAGCTGGGAGAAGGTTACCCAGCTGGACTCCTTTAGTGAACAGGAAAACCTCGATGAGAATCTCTCAGATCTGCGCAGTGGCTTTGCTCTTTGTAGTGGGGTCGGTGTTGGCCTTCGCCGACGGGATCAACGATCCAAAAATCATCATTCAAGGCGTCGGTGGCGGCGGCGCCCCTTTGTATGAGGGGGGCTGCTCGAAATGTGTGAATGTTGGCTTGACGTTCACCTTCACCATACCCAAGAGCGGCAAGGGCTTTTTGTATTTCACGAACATGAGCGGAAAGAACTGGACTTCGCTGGCGCTGATCGAAAACGGCGTGCCGGCGATCGACATCAGTTGCCAGCAGACCTTCTTTACGAGCTGCTCGACGAAGACGTTGGAGAACGGCTCGGTGGAAATTCTTCTGTCGGGCATTAGGCATACGCTCAATCCGCGCGTCGGTATCTTGAATGGGCACAGCTTCTCGATCGGTTTTGTGGGCGTTTGTCCAGACTGCTGGACCAACGGTGGAAGCCAGGTTGGCGCGACCGCGGGCACGGTTCCGGAGCCGGGAACGGTAGCATTGATGGTGACGGGATTGGGCGCGATGGTTTCGCGCCGTAAGCTGTGGAAGAACCGCTTGCAAGCTTAGACTAGTGGTTCTTTTTCGAGAACTCGTTTACCAATTGTGAAAACTGCGGCAGGGCCTGGAGCTTCTGAAGCTCGGGATCGTTCCAGGCCTCCTGCGCGGCGTAGCCCTTCTCCAGGGCCAGCCGCAGTGACTTCAGCGCTTCCTCCGGTTTACCGATCATGGTCTTCACTTGGGCTTCGGAGTACATCAGATACACTTCATCGGGGCTGATGGCGCGGGCTTGATTTGTGTATTGCAGCGCGTTCGCCGCATCGCCTTTCTTGGCATAGAGGAGCCCAAGATCACCCATGATGGAGGCTGATCGCGGGTTTACCTGAAGCTCCTGGAAGGCAAGCGCGATGGCTTTGCCGTAGGCGGCGGCGGCCTGCTCGGAGTGGCCCGACCACCTGTAAGCATCCCCCAGATTCCCGAACAGTTCCTCGTTGTTGGGAGTCATCTCGGTTGCCTTCTCGTACATCTTGACCGACTCGTCGTAGCGCCTCAGCCAGAAGTATGCGGTGCCCAGATTGGAATAGGTCGCAGAGTCCGGTGCGATCGACAGTGCCTTCTGGAAATGAGGGATGGCCTCGCTCCACTTGCCTTCGCGCAGATACACCCCGCCGATGTCTCCGTAGCCCATAGGATTATCGGGGGCGAGTTCGGTAACCTTCTGAAACTCCGGGAGCGCTTTGGCGCTGTCGCCAAGCTCAAAATAGGCCTTGCCCAGGGCTATGTGATTCAACCAATTGTAGGAGTTGGCGGCGACCGCTTTTTGGTAGGTGGCGATGGATTCGTCACTTTGACCGCTGGCTTTGTAGGCGTCACCCAGATTTCGATAGGCTTCATCCGAGTTCGGTGCCAATTCCAGTGCGCGCTTGAGCTCGGTAACCGCTTGGGCGTACTTCCCGGTGGCGGAATAGACGCTACCCAGCGAGAGGTGGACCTCGGGCAGGTTGTTGGAGAGCCGCTCGGCTTGCTGCGCCGCCAGAGTAGCTTTTTGCGCCCAAATGCTCTCTTTGCTCGCACCGTACATGCGGAGGCTGGAGTCGGCGAGTCCGGTGTAGGCCAGAGCAAAGTTGGGGTCTTTCTCGATGGCCTGGTCGAACAACCCGACGGCCTGGCGAATGTTCTCCAAGCTGTGACTGTTGCGCAAGCTGTTCCGCCCTTGCAGGTAGAGGTCATAGGCCTTCACGTTCTCGGTCGGGTGGGCGCCAACCCGGGCCTGCTCTTCGTTGGTCGGCTTGAGGGCCAGGGCGGTGACCACGGTGCCGTAAATCTGGTCTTCGAGGGCGAGCAGATCCTGGGACATCCCTTGGAACTCCTGGGACCAGAGAAGACGGCCAGCGTCGCCCGCGCTGGTGGCATCGGTTAAGCTGAGTACGACTCGCAACTTGTCTCCGCTGCCCTGCACGTTGCCCTGGATAATCAGATTGACGCCGAGTTCCTGCGCCCGCTTCGAAAGGGGGAGATTCTTCTTGGCAACATCCTCCGCGGTCGTCGTGGAGGCGAGGTGAACCTCCTTGAGCTGGAAAAGTTTTGCTGCCAGTGCCTCTTCAATTCCCTCCGCCACGTAGCCCAGCGCTTTCTCATCCCCAAGGATCTTCATGGGCATGATGGCAACGTACTCGCCCCGGCTCAACGGCGGGATACCTCTGACTGCGCTCTCGGTCGCGGCAGCAGGTGTGCGATTCAATAGGTAACGGCCCACGAAGCCCGCCAGCGCGACGACGAGCACAGCTCCGGCAATCCACATCCAGCTTTTCCCCGGAAGATCGAGGCTGAAGCGCGACGGACGCACGATCGGATGCGAAATCATCTGGGAGAGCGTTTCGGCGCTGATGTTGGGATTGGCTTCCCAGGTGGTTAATTGCTGCAACAGTTCGACGGCGGAGTGATAGCGGTTGGCCGGCTCGCGCTCCAGGCAGCGGCCGACGATCGCGCTCAGGGATTTGGGAACGGAGGCTTCGACGTCGGAAGCAGAGCGTGCCGGCTCGCGCGTACGTTTCATGAGGCTGGCGATGGCGGTGTCGGCCTCGTAGGGAGCTTTTCCAGTGAGCAGTTCGTAGAAGATCAGCCCGACGCTGAAAATGTCGGAGCGCTGGTCGAGTGTGCTGCCCAGGGCTTGCTCGGGCGACATGTATTCGAGCGTGCCGACGATGGCGCCGGTCTGGGTCATGCCGCTATCGCCCAGCGAGCGCGCCAGGCCGAAGTCCATCACCACGATGCGGCCGTGCCGGTCGCGCATGATGTTCTGGGGTTTCAGGTCGCGATGGATCACGCCTTCGGAATGCGCGGAGTCGAGCGCGCGGCAGACCTGCTCCACCACCGCGATAGCGTCTTTGGGTGCGAACTTTCCGTCGCGGCGCAAAATCGTGCGCAGGTCCTCGCCGTCGACGTATTCCATGCTGATGAAGCGGATGCCCTCGGCTTCACCCAGGTCGTAAATACGGACCACGTTCTTGTGCGTGATGTTACGGGAGAGAATGAGCTCTTGCTTGAAGCGCAGCAGAATCGCGGGATCGGTTGCCAGTTCGGGACGGATGACCTTGAGCGCGATCAGGCGGTCCAGTTCGCGGTCGCGGGCCTTGTACACGGCGCCCATACCGCCTTGTCCGAGCACGCCCAGGATTTCGTAGCGTCCGCCGAATAGCACGCCCGGCTGCAGACTCTGAAAAGCGGATATGCTGGTCGAAAGCGGAGCTTGACGGACGTAGGGAAGCGCCGGCGTTGCACCCGGAATTGGGCTCCCGTGCGGCAACGTGGGAGCGTCGGAGAGCGGTGGGTTGGAAAGAGGCGGAGGCGTTAGCGCCCCAGCGCCTACGATGTCTCCGGGCACACGGCTACCCGGCATCGTCGGGCTGTCGGAATCATTACCCCTGTAGTCGCGCTCATCCATTGGAATTGCCTGGATTCGGAGAGCCAGCGAGGGAGCGCACTTCGACTCCGCGACAACGACAACGTCGCCTCAGGTTGTCGAGGGGAGTTCGAGAACCCAGCACTCCGATTTGGTAAGGAGTATACCCCCGAAATGGCTTTGGCGAAAGCGCGGAAAAACCCTCCCACGTAATAGTGTTTCCAGGGTCGCAATCGTTTCGCGGGGGCCGAACCGGGAATATAGTGCGGGTGCCCCATCCTTTTCGCGTACTTTGCGAAAAGGGTGGGTGATGGGGCTCCGAGAGCCAGCATCTTCTCGCCTGGGCGTGGGAATATGGGACTGTATTCCCACATCGATTCGCACGAGAACTGCTTTCANAAATAGCTTTTGGGCAGGGCACGGCTTCACAGGCTGCGGAAAAACTTTGATTCGGGCGGGTTTTGGGCAGGGCACGACTTAAGTCGTGCCGTTAAGTCGTTTAGATTTGCTCGCGCTTTAGCTCCTGAGGGACGTGCTTTCCGAGCGGAAAGGCATTTATGAAACCAGCACTAGGACGNCGCGCNTAACCATCCCGTCAACCGCGCTTTNCACAGGATCGCCATTCCCGTCGGCTTCTCGTCGGTGATCGTGGTCTGGTGGCACTGCATCGTTGCGCTGCTGCTCATCCCGGCGGCCTTCGCGCTGCTCTGGCTCGGCCACCTGATCGAGGGCAACAAGCTCGCGTTTCTGACCAATCCTGTCCACGTGTTTGTGTCGCCGCTGTGAAGGCCGCGGAAGATCTTCGGAGCCGCTCCGAAGAGGACCGTGTAGTAACTGTAGGTCTTGTGTGGGGACGGGTGCCTCGCCCGTCCAGCGGGGCGCAGCCCGGCAGTTATGCCTCTGCGCGATTCGTCATTCTGTCCACGCTCTCCAAGCCAACCGGTCGGTACGAGAATTTCGTGATTACTGCCCGCCGTGCTTAAATGACAAGTTGGGCGCCAATTTTTGCGCCATCCCCGCGCGCGGCATCCAGCCTGAAAATTCTGAACGCGATACCTTTCATCCGGTTGTCGTCCCGAGCGACCGGGGCCCCAGCCGCATTTGCTGGCTAGGGTGGGGAGCGAGGGATCTGAAGTTGGGAATGCGCACACCATCACGTTAGCGAGCAATTAAGGAGACCATCTCTTGGACTTCCAGCTAAACGAAGAGCAACTGCAACTGAAGAAGAGCGTGCGCGAGTTTGCCGAACGCGAGATTGCGCCGAACGTCATGAAGTGGGACGAAGCCTCCGAATTCCCGCTGGCGACGATCAAGGAACTGGGCAAGCTCGGCCTGATGGGCATGATCTTCCCGCCCGAATACGGTGGCGCCGGCATGGGCTACGTGGAGTACGTCACGGCCATCGCGGAACTCGCGCGCGTGGACGGTTCGGTGGGGATCATTGTAGCGGCGCATACCTCCCTGTGTTCAAACCATATTTTTTTGGCGGGAAACGAGGCACAGAGGAAGAAGTATGTGTCGAAACTGGCGACCGGCGAGTACATCGGCGCGTGGGGGCTGACCGAGCCCTCGGCGGGGTCNGATGCGGGCAGCGCGCGCATGACGGCGGCGCGGGCCAAGGGCGGATGGGTGCTCAACGGCACCAAGACGTTCATCACCAACGGCCACTATGCCGACGTCGCAGTCGTGCTGGCGGTGACCGACCGCGCGGCGCACACGCACGGACTTTCGGCGTTCGTCGTGGAGAAAGATTCCANGGGATTCCGCCCCGGAAAGAAAGAAAACAAGCTCGGCCTGCGCGCCAGCGACACTGCCGAACTGATCTGCGAAGATTGTTTCGTACCGGGAGAAAACCTGCTGGGTAAGGAAGGCGATGGCTTCATCGACGCCATGCGCACCCTCGACGGCGGACGTATCTCGATCGCTGCGCTTTCGCTCGGCATGGCCGAAGGCGCGTACGGGGCAGCGCTGAAGTATTCGAAGGAGCGCAAGCAATTTGGCAAGGCGATCTCGGAATTTCAGGCGATCCAGTGGAAGCTGGCNGACATGGCGACGGAAATCGAGGCNGCAAAACTTCTGACGTTTCGTGCCGCCGCCATGAAAGANGCCGGNATGAAGACCACNCTCGAATCGTCGATGGCCAAGCTTTACGCCAGCGAGGTCGCCGTGAAGTGCGCCAATGAAGGCGTGCAGATCCACGGCGGCTACGGGTTCATCAAGGACTATCCGGCGGAGAAGTTTTATCGCGACGTGAAGCTGTGCACGATCGGCGAAGGCACCAGCGAAATCCAGCGCCTGGTGATTGCGCGGCAGTTACTGAAAGATTAGCATCGTGTCTCATAAATTCGCGACATAAGTGTGGCTTGTCATCCTGAGAGAAGCGAAGGACCTGTTGTTTGTCGGTGCCAAGAGAAAGCAGGTCCTTCGCTGCGCTCAGGATGACAGTACGATTTATGCCACTAACTTGTGGGGGACAAGGGAGCCGCCATGATCAACGGAGCTCATGTCATCGTTTACAGCAAGGACCCGGAAAGCGACCGCGCGTTCTTTCGTGACATTCTTAAATTTCCCGCGGTGGACGCCGGTCACGGCTGGCTCATCTTTGCGCTGCCGCCCGCGGAAGCCGCGTTTCATCCTTCCGAGAAGAACGGGCCCCACGAGCTGTACTTCATGTGCGACGACCTAAAGTCCACCATGGAATCGTTGAAAGGGAAGAAAGTGAAGTGTGGTTCGGTGCAAGAAGTGCGCTGGGGCAGCCTGACCACGATCCCTCTCCCCGGAGGCGGGAAGATCGGCCTCTACCAGCCCAAGCATCCGTCTGCGATCGGGCGCTGAGGTTGGCTGAACGCGGCTCGACTTTCGTTAATGCTTGAGCGGTTGACGGCGGCCGTGGCGGATATGCAGGACGTACACCGTTTTGTCCTCAATTGTGAAGNGAATCCGATACACGTGCGGCGTGTGGCCATAGAGCAGATGGCGCACTTCAAAAGGGAAAACGGCGCTCTCCGGAGCTAGCGGGCAGCGAGCCGGAAATTCAGCAAGTGAAGCGATGGCGTCTTGCAGTGCCAGGAACCACCGCACGCCTGCGTCTCCGGCATGCTCGGACAGCAGCCATTCAAGGATTGCATCCGCCTCTTGCTCGGCTGCTGGCGTCGTTTCAACGCGGAAGGTCATGCTTGCGGCGCAGATGGGCGAGAAACTCGGTGGCGGGTCTGGTGCGCCCGGCTCTTACATCCTCGTAGCCGCGACGGATGCCTTCGACGGCTTCCGCGAAGTCCTGGCGTTCCCACTCCAGGTAGGTGGCCAGAGCATCGTCGAGGGCCGCGGCAGGGTCCTGGCCGCGCCGTTTGGCGTACTCTTCCAGTTGCGCCTTCCGCTCCGGCTTGAGTGGGATCATATCCATGGTGGCCTCAGTTTCCTCCCATTATCGTAAGGGGTTCGGCGGCTGAGGTCAAAAGCTATCTGTCACCCCAGTCAACCCAATACGGCTCGGCCAACATTGGTTTTCCGCTCGCCCTACCGCTGCTTTACACTGACAGTTTGGACCAAGACACCAATACATGGATTGATCGACTTCGCTCCGGCGACACCCGCGCCCTGGCGCGCGCCATCTCCACCGTCGAGAACCGCGCTGCCGACTGGT
>JGI26339J46600_10000130_pt1 | contig 25531 bp, 18 predicted proteins | sample BogFormECP12_OM1_FD_46600 | JGI IMG/M metagenome (IMG submission 46600) | reverse complement strand
GCGACGCGGAAGATACTTTCTTTAGCGGTACAATTGCGGCTTTGGGAACTTTGAACAGGGCTGTCATCCCGCGTTCAAAGTTCTCAAGAGCCTTCGGTCCTTCTGTCTATTCCGGCTGTTTCATGGAGCAATTATGCGCCTTTCGTTGGCCGTGCTACTCGTCTTACTTGCGGTCTGGCAGCAGTCACAACCACCAACCCCAACTCCAGGTAAACCCATTCGCAAACCAGAGAGCGTCAGCAGCGGCAAATCCAAGGAAGCTGAGAGCGACCATGCTCCAACCGAGCCACCTGTTGCAGTCGGCCAAAGTAATACCCCACCATGCGATAAGCGGGCAGCAGATCGCAGCAGCGAGCAAGGAAACAAATCTACGCAGGATCATTGGATCACTTGGTTCACGGGAGTATTGGCCGTTGTCGCAGTTTTTCAGTTTGGCGCTATGATCGCCCAATTTGTCGCTGCGCGTAGACAGGCCGAATATCTCCGGAGTGCCGAGCGTGCCCATATAGACCTCGACTTTGTCGGCAACAAGGAAGTCTTCACCGTAATGATTGCCAACTACGGGAAAAGCATAGCGAACATCGTGGAGTACCGCTTTTCGCACGCCGTTTATGCCTTGGGTGTCGTCGATCTTTCCGTTGGAAATGCCAGCACGATCTTTGAGGATGTTCTCCCCATGAACCAAGTCCTCCCACCGACTGGCCCTAAGGAATTTTGGAGTTTCGATATAAAGAACATTTTTACAGAAGAAACGAGAAAAAATGCTCCCAGAGTAGTGCTTCGCGGTCTGACGGTTTATATCGACATTTTTGGAAAAACGCATGAAACCGAAGTCCTGTTTGANTCGCACGGACCGACCCTGAAGAACTTGCCCGAATACAACCGATACACATAGCCCCGTCACGGCAATTGCCAGTATGCCTAGCAACGTGTGCCAAGCATATGAATACTCCAATAACTCCCCTACAAATCGCACTTGACTCAGCTGTTAAAATAGGTTCATAGCAAACAAGCATTTGCTTAGCTACCACCTGCTCCTTGACAACGAATCCAAGCCGTAATCGGTCATTGTTTCAGTGGCCCACCTCTTAGACCCGTTTATCGGGCGTCTTGCGAATAACTCAATTTCTTTCAATACTTTGAAAGCGATCTGGTAACACCCACGAAAAGAGCCCTGCTAAGTGATTGATTTCCCGTGGCGGGCGCCAGTGAGGACGCGTCGAATGGCCCGGAAGCCAAGCTAACTCCTTATTCCGGAATACTTTGCCTATAAGTCCTTATTCCCCAATGACCTGAAAGGAATTTCTCTCTAAGTCAATGATTCCANAAGACCGGGGGAGGGGGGGGTAGGGGGTACCATCTGGTAAACATCTNGCCTCGACGCTCGACGTTCGAAACGTCCGAAAAACTCCGTTCCGGTGTCCGAGAGAAAAAAGGCACAAAAAACACTGAAGTCACCGCGATAATCAGAGCATCCTTCTGGCACACTACACTAGTAGGAATCCCCCAGAAATAACGCAGTCCGAAATAATGCCCGAAGTTGCCACCATTCCCGAAGTCGCCACGCAGTGGCCCGAGCCGCCGCGCCTGCTGGTGGAATGGTCGTCGCCATGGGAAGAGTTCAAGTCCGCTTTGCGCCCGGCCCTGACCCGCTCTCCGAAAGCCTTGGCCGGAGAAGCGCCCATTGGCATATTCCCGTACCGCGGCATGTTCGGCTGCTGGCTGCTGGAGTGCCTGCTGCTGGTCGCGGTCATCGTGCTCCCCGAACGCTTTGCGAGCCTTCAGATTCCAAACCCTCCAGCTCGCCCGCAATACGACGTCATTTATTACTCCGCCGACGAACTACCGCGAACGCAAGACCGAGGCGGAGCCGAGGCCGGCAAGTCCGGACGCGCCGGTGGTCAGCAAGCCCACCACCGCACGCAGACCATCCGCGTAGCGCGCGGCGATAAGCCCAGCGAGAAAGTAGTGGACGCTCCCAAGGTGAATCTGCCGCATTCCGATTCCGCCGTCGCCAATCTGCTCGCGTTCAAAGCGAATCCCGGACCGCCGCCCGCCGAAGGCCTGCGCTCCACTCTCACCGCACCAACGCTGCCGGCGATGAGCGTGGTGCCGCCGTCGCCGGAATTGAATTCCTCGGCCAGCCGGACTTCCAGCACCCTGACGACCAACGTCATCCCGCCCGCACCCGAAGTTTCTCATGCCAGCACGCGCACTTCGCCAACCTTGAACGCGGCAATCGTGCCGCCCGCGCCGAATGTCTCGCGCGACAAAATGCGGACCCCAAACCCGCTCGCGCCTGCGATCATCGAACAAACGATCATCTCACCGGCTCCACGGGACACGCAGCGCGACTTGGCCAGTTCCCGCGTCCCGCTCGCGCAAACCGTCGATGTAGTTGCGCCACCAGTTTCCGCGCCCCAGCGCGACGTGTCGTCCACGCCCAGGCTGACGCTGCCCGCCCCCGCCGTCGTGGCGCCGCCGCCGTCGCAGGTCAGCCGCGATCTCAATAGCTGGGGAAGCTCCGCCACTGGCGACATGCGCACCAAGCCCGTGCCTCCACCACCCACGGCGTCCGGCGGAGGATCACTCGCAAGATCTGGCGCGGCTACGCTTACTCCGCAGGTTGTGCCGCCTCCGGCCAGCATCGACGGCCACGGTTCTCAAGGAAGCGGCGGCGGCCGGTCCGGGCAGTCAACAGGTCGATCCGCAGCTCAAGCCGCAGGTTCGCTCCTGGGCTCCGCTGACGTCATACCACCTCCGCCCGGCCTGGGCGGCGGCAAAGCCCTCTCTGGCAGCGGACGAGGCAACAAGGGAACTGGTGCTGGCGGTCCGCTCGACCTGGGTTCCTCTGTAGCTCCACCGAGTAATGCCGGAGGGACCGCTGCCGGCACTGGGGTCGTCATGTCCAACCAACCGGGATCAAAAGTTGGACTACCGAACTCGACCGGCGGTGGCGCTCTCGCCATGTCGCCCAGCGGCACGGCAAAAAGCGGCCTCGGCGGCAGCGGCGGCGGATCGGGCATCGGCAAAGGCAACGGCTCCGGCAGCGGATTGCAAGGAGAAGGTTCAGGCGCCGGTAGAGAAGGCACAGGACGCGGCTCCGATCCCAACGCACACGGTGGGATTTCGCCGTATCCAGGGCCCGGCGGCTCGGGAACCGGCACCAGCGGCGCGCCCGCCATACCCGGCGTATCCGTGCAGGGCGGCACCACCACCATTACGCTTCCCAGTTTCGGATCTCCTGGCGGCGACGCACCATCAACGGGCCCCGGGCGCTCCTCGGTGAATGACCACAAAAGAACCGGAGTTACGGTGGTCGCGACGTCGCGCTCGGGTGGCGTGTTGCCCTACTACGGTCTGTTGAAGGGCGACAACTATTCCATCTACCTCGAAACTTCGCTGGGAACGGCGGTGATGCAATACTCCGATCCGTCTTCCGCCACGCATCCTTCCCGCGAAGCGTTGAGCGAGCCCGAGCCTCTCCGCAAAGACCTTCCCGATGGCCTTCGCCCCACGCGCGTCTTGTTCACTTGCATCCTTGATCGAACGGGAGTTCTGAAGGACCTGAGAGTGCTGGAACCGGGTGCGGCCGAGTCCACCTCGAAAATCCTGGCTGCGTTGCACAACTGGAAATTCCGTCCTGCATTTCGCGGGAATGAGCCGGTTGAAGTAACCGCGATTATCGGGTTTGGGATTGATACGCGATGAGTGCCAAGGTGAAAGCAATTCTCGTTCGCGGAACCTTAGGGGTTGGCGGGGCCGGCTTACCCAAGTTCTCTGTCCGTGATCGGTGATCCACAGACACGTGATCGGAGATCACAGACAGGGGACCGCCCCAGGGCGGAGAATAGAGATGGAGTTTGAAGAGCCTTTGCATCATGGGAGGCAGGTATGAAAAGGACGGTTTCTCTGTTTGCCGTGTTGACCGCGGCTTTCGTCATCCTGGCTGCGGAACAAGCGTTCGCGCAGGATAAAACGNCGGTTAAGGTAAAAAACTCGGAGGTTGTAACGGGGGTTGTCATTGTTCACGTCCAGAAGGGCGCGAAATCTCTTGATCTGCAGTGCAACGAGGGAATGAGTAGCTGCAAGGCTCTGCCGAGCGGAAACTACCTGATGGTTGAACTTCCCGAGAACCACGGGATGTACGACTGCAAGAACGTTGAGATCTATCGCGGGGAACAAGACAAACCCGACGACGCCGAGATGGTTGGCGCGTACTGTCTGGTTGAGAAGTGAGGGTCGAGGTTGGAGCGTCCAGGTCTGGAGTGATTCCGGTCACAGCATGGTGGAGCCCACCGCGCTAGATTGCAGAGTGGCCCGCCTGGTCGGACCCGATGGCAGCCGTGGACGGTTCAGTGCAACGCCACGTGAATCCGTGGATCGTCACCATCTCCGTGATGATGGCGACGTTCATGGAGTTGCTCGACACAACCGTCGTCAACGTCTCGATTCCGCACATTGCCGGCAATCTGGCCGCGACGGTTGAAGAAGGCACCTGGGTTGTCACGTCCTACCTGGTCGCGAACGCCATCATTCTTCCCATGTCGGGCTGGCTGGCCCGCTACCTGGGGCGCAAGAAGCTGCTGCTGATCTGCGTGAGCGGCTTCACTCTTACTTCCCTGTTGTGCGGTTTCGCAACCACTCTCCCCAGCCTCATCTTCTTCCGCGTGCTGCAAGGGCTGACGGGCGGAGGGCTCCAACCGCTGGCGCAAGCCATTCTTCTGGAAACGTTCCCGCGAGAAAAGCACGGACACGCCATGGCCGCCTTCGGCATCGGCATCCTGCTCGCACCCATTCTCGGGCCGACGCTGGGCGGGTGGATCACGGACAACTACTCCTGGCGTTGGATCTTCTATCTGAATCTTCCGGTGGGAGTTTTCTCGGTCGCGATGATCGGCCGGTTCGTCTTCGATCCGCCCTACATCCGGCGCAGCGCTGGGCGCATCGATCTGTGGGGAATCGGGCTGCTGGCACTCGGCCTCGGCACGCTCCAGGTGGTTCTCGATACCGGTCAGAGGAAGGACTGGTTCTCTTCCGATTACATCCGCTTCTTTGCCACTCTCAGCGTGGTTGGCCTGGTGTCGCTGGTGATTCGCGAGTTGATGGTCAAGGAACCCATTGTCGATCTTCGGGCCCTCGCCAATCGTACNTTCAGCGCTGGAGTTTTTCTGATCGCGCAACTCGGGTTTGTGCTCTACGCCAGCCTGGTCCTGCTCCCCATTTATCTTGAGACGCTGCTGGGATATCCCGCCTACAATGCGGGGCTCGCCTTGTCTCCGCGTGGGATCGGCTCCCTGGTCACCATGCCTTTGACTGGATACCTGACCAGCAAGATCGATCCGCGCAAGATCATCGTGGCCGGTCTCTTCCTGGGGGCCATCACCATGTTCGATTTATCCCACCTGAATCTGAATGCGGGTTACTGGGATATTTTCTGGCCGCAAGTGTTGCAGGGTGTCGCGCTGGCTTTCTTGTTTGTCCCACTCATGGCCCTGAGCATGTCCAGCGTCCCTAAAGAGAAGATGGGGAATGCCACCAGCATTTTTAATCTGATGCGCAATATCGGGGGCAGCTTCGGCATTGCCATCATGACCACATTTCTCGCTCGTCGCACCCAGTTCCATCAATCACGCCTGGTGGCAAACATCGAACCGGGGAATCTGAAAGCGCAAGCGATGATTGCGGGGATGCAGGGGTGGTTTCACTCCCATGGGATCGACGCCGTCTCCGCTCAGCGGAAGGCACTGGCGGCGGCTTACGGAATGGTGCAGGCACATGCGGCCATGCTCTCTTTCGTCGAGGCATTTTGGGTCATGGGGATCATCTTTCTGGCAATGCTGCCGTTTCTGCTGCTCCTGCGGCGCCCACCACGAACAAGCTCGCGCCAAGGCTCCACTTCTACAGACGGAGCGGGCGGTCCAGACGCAGCGTCCGAAATGCAACAACAGGAGACGGAGCACGAGGCAGAACTTGTGATGCACTGAACCTCAGATCGGAGGAAGTCAGAAACCCACTCCCGCGCCCCCGGGGCCGGGGATCACGGCAAGCGGTGACACATGTCCTTCCCAGTTGTGAAGGAGCGCGGTACCTTCGACGTGAGAGATTCACTGTCGTTCCGCGGGGGTAGCGTATGACCGTTGTTCTGCATGAAGTGCGCTCGAACCAAGCAGCAATCAGTCTGGTATTGGACGGGCATTCGTTGAAGATTGAGGATGTCGCTGCGGTCGCGCGCCATCGTCAGCCAATCCAGTTACACCCGGACGCGGTGGCACGGATCGACAAGTGCCGGGCCCTTCTCGAGCGGAAGATCCGTGCCCGCGAAATCATGTACGGGGTCAACACCGGCATTGGGGAACTTTCAGAAGTCGTGCTGACTCCAGAGCAGGTAGAGCAATTTCAGAAATACCTGCTCTACTCCCATGCCGCAGGTTGTGGAGAACCCTGTCGCGAAGAAGATGTGCGCGCGGGCATGCTTTCACGCCTGAACACCCATTGCTGGGGTCATTCCGGGATTCGCCGCGAGGTCGTGGAAATCCAGATCGAGATGCTTAACAATGGCGTCACCCCGGTGGTGTGCCAAAAGGGGTCGGTGGGCGCCTGCGGCGATCTCTCGCCGATGGCGCAAATGGCCATCACGCTCATGGGCGAGGGCGAGGTGTTCTACAAGGGGAATCGATTGCCGGCGAAAGAGGGTCTGGCCGCCGCTGGCATTCCGCCGATTGCGTTCCGCGAACGGGATGGGTTGGCCACCATCAATGGCTCCGACCTGACCACCGGCATGGGCTGCCTCGAACTCTACGATGCGGAAAGGTGGCTCAAGACGCAGGAAGTCTGCACCGCAATGACTCTCGAAGCGCTCAACGCCAACATGGCCGCTTACGATCCGCGAATTCACAACGTGCGCGGTTATCCCGGAGCGCAGGCATGCGCCGAGAACATCCGCACGCTCACCGCAGGATCCGAACTCCTCAAGCTACCCGGCAAAAAAGTGCAGGACGCCTACTCGCTCCGTTCCAGCCCGCAAGTCATTGGCGCCGCCAAAGACGCATTCCAGTGGAGCCGGTACATGCTGGAGATCGAACTCAACCACGCCGCCGACAACCCGGTTTTCTTCCCCGACGAAGATCTGGTGCTCACCGGCGCCAACTTCCAAGGCACTCCGTTGGCGTTCGCGCTTGAACTCGCCGGCATGTCCGTGACCACCGTGGCAGCTCTCTCCGAGCGCAGACTGAATCGGCTCCTGAATCCTCATTTGTCGATGGGGCTGCCTGCCTTCCTGACCAAGGGCGCCGGAATGTTCTCGGGCCTCATGCTCTCCCAGTACACTGCGGGAGCATTGGTTTGTGAGAACCGTGTGCTGTGTCACCCGGCGGCGACCGGCTCCATTCCAGCCGCCGCCGACCAGGAAGACTTCGTCTCCATGAGCATGACTACGGCCATCAAGACCCGGCAGATTCTGGAAAACGCATGGNACGTCGCCGCNATCGAACTGATGGCGGCNGCGCAGGCCTTCGATCTGCGGGCGCCGGTCANACCCTCGCCTGCCTCNGAGGCGGCGTACCAGGTTGTTCGCAATCACGTGAAGAAACTTGAGCAAGACCGGCCCCTTTTCGACGACATCAACACCCTCACCCGGGTGGCAAAGGACGGCAAGATACTGGAGGCAGCAGAAAAGATTATCGGAAGACTCAATTGAACACGGGGACTGCGTACCGGCCTGTGCGCTCAATCACAGACAGAACGGTTTGAACCGGCTAGTGTTGAGCTGCGTACCTGTTTCTTTCGCCCTCTCAGGCGATGCAGGTGCGGTCCATCCACCATCCATGCACGACGGCCGTCGTGCCGTAGAGGAGGTTCCCATGCCCCTCGATTCTCTGGAACTACGTACTTCTCTCCAAAGAGTGCTGATCGGTCTGATTTTGATTCTGGTTCCGCTCACGGTGTTCGGCTTCTATATGGCGTTGCAAGGAGACAGCCACATTCGCCTGATGGCCGGCGAAAACATTCGCTCCATGACACGCACCTCGGCTGAGTTCACCTCCGATTTCATCGCCGGGCGCGTGCGGGACGTGAGCGTGATCGCCAACGATCCCATTCTCGTTGAGGCAGTCATTTCCGCGAACCACCAATACGAGCGCCTTTCCGAGGACGCCGTTCAAAGCAAGCTCGAAGCCATTGAGCAGAAATGGAACAACTCGGAGAGCGACGCCTTGGCGAGAAACATCCTCACCTCCGATTTAGCCCGCCACCTCCGTCGCATGCGGGAACTAAATACGAGGTTGCTGAAAGTCACGGTTGCGGATACCACCGGCGCCACTGTGGCCGCAACGGATAAGCCCCTGCACTACTTTCAGACGGATCGCGAGTATTGGGGGGTGCTGTATTCCAAAGGACAGGGCGCAATCCACGTTGCCGATCTGCGCTATGACGAACCGAATCGGCTGCCTTACATAAGCATCGCATACCCCATCCTGCAGGAAGGCACAGGCAGGTTCATCGGCGCGGTCACCGCTCTGGTCGATGTCTCGCCCCTGTTTGCGCGACTGAGCCGGCAGCAGATCGGACGTACGGGGCGACTGTTCCTGGTGCGCGACGATGGAACCGTAATCCACGCGCCCGGCGTAACCCCTTCGCTGAAGATGCGTTCCGAGGAATACAGCGCGATCCGCGACTCTCTCGGGAACCTGCGGGGTCGCGAAACCGGATACCTTTACACCACCTTTTCCAAGGGCGAGAAATATCTCGTCGGGTTCGCCGATGCGGGATTGAAGGACTCCTTCCCTAACCTTCCCTGGATCGTCGTGGCCAGTGAGGAAGAGCGTGAGATCACAGGTCCCATCAGAAATGTGGCTGCCTTCGCGCTCTTCGTCATGATTCTGTCGCTGTTGATGCTGACTTTGCTCGCCGCGTACGTGTTCCTGCATCGCAGGCAGAAACTGGAGGATATTGAAACGCCGCCCGAAGACAAGCCGCGTCCCGCAGTCGCGTGAAAACGCGGAGGCTCCGGGGCATGCTTCTGTGTGTGATTGCTGCGAGAACGCAGCGTTTCCGCTCTGAGTCTCGTGGATTCCATTCACGAGGGTAGCGCACAGGTGGTACGGCGGACGATTGCGGAAGTGACCCTTGTGGACTGTCGCTCTCTGAAAACCATTTGGAAGACCACAAAATCCGGGCCTTTGATAGAAACATATTGGCCGATGACATTATGTTGCAGCTCAAGCAGGACTGGAGAAAATCGGCCAGTGCGCATTGAAGCTTGCCGACCGCGCCTCGGTGAAACCCTGCCAGCCCCCTTGTCGGGAATCAACCTGTAGAAGTTCTGGAAGTTCTTCCGCTTGGCCTTGAAGGTTGACTTTTCTGTCTCTTCCGCTCTCTGGCAGGCATGGCCAGGGCCTGTACCTGGGTTTCCGGCCGTTCGCCAAGCTGGCGGCTGGCCACAAACTTCATCTTGCCCTGCTCGACATCCACCACTACGCGGTCGCCGTGGTGCACCTCGTCATGCAGAATTTTCACGGCCAGTGGGTCCTGCACCAGTCGTTGGATGGAGCGCTTCAGGGGCCGCGCGCCGAAGTCGGGATCGTAGCCCTCACGCAGCAGCAGTTCCTTGGCAGTATCGGTCAGCTCCAGGGTGATTTGGCGCTCGGCCAACAGGCACCGCACCTCCTCCAACCGCAGGTCGATAATCTTGCTCAGCTCCGCTGTGCCCAGCGGGTTGAAGATAATGAAGTCGTCTACGCGGTTGAGGAATTCAGGCTTGAAGTGTGCCCGCAGCACATTCATTACTTGCTTGCGCGCCCGCTCAAAATTTTCGGGCGTGCGCAGCCACTCGGCGGTGAGTTGCGGCGAGTTGATGTTGGAGGTCATGATGAGAACAGTATTGCGGAAGTCCACGGTACGGCCCTTCCCGTCGGTGAGGCGGCCGTCATCCATGATCTGGAGCAGGATGTTGAACACATCCTGGTGGGCCTTCTCGATCTCGTCGAAAAGCACGACCGAGTAAGGACGGCGGCGCACGGCCTCGGTGAGCTGGCCGCCTTCCTCGTAGCCGACGTATCCCGGCGGCGCGCCGATCAGGCGCGACACCGCATACTTCTCCATGTATTCCGACATGTCGATGCGCACCAGGGCGCGCTCATCGTCAAAGAGGAACTCGGCGAGGGCGCGCGCCAGTTCGGTCTTGCCTACTCCCGTCGGCCCCAGAAAGATGAAAGAGCCGATAGGACGCTTGGGATCGGAGAGCCCGGTACGGGCACGGCGGATGGCGTCGGCCATCCGCTCCAAGGCCGGATCCTGGCCGATCACGCGGCGGCGCAGCCGGTCTTCCATCTCGACCAGCTTCTTCACCTCGCCTTCCAGCATCCTGGATACGGGAATGCCGGTCCACTTAGAGACGATGCGCGCGATCTCGTCTTCATCCACTTCTTCCTTGAGCATGCGCGAGCTGCGCTGCCGGTCGAATTCGGATTGAAGCTTGCACATCTCCTGCTCCGCCTGGCGAAGCGTGCCCTGGCGGTTACTGCCCGCCTTCGGCAAGCCTGCATCGCAGGACTCTGCCTGCTCCGGCAACTTCAGTTGCTTGATCGTCTGCCGGAGCTCGTGCATCCGGCTGACCGCTTCCTTCTCCTTCTTCCAGCGGGCCTTCAGGACGTTGCCTTGGTTCTGGACTCCGGCCAGCTCAATTTCCAGGATCCGCAGCCTTTCCCGCGAGTTGGCATCGTCTTCCCTCTCGAGGGCATGCTTCTCGATCAGCAATTGCGCGGCGCGGCGCTCGAACTGGTCGATGTCCACCGGCACGGAGTCGATCTGCATGCGCAGGGCGGCGGCCGCCTCGTCCACCAAGTCGATGGCCTTGTCTGGCAAGAAGCGATCGGCGATGTAGCGGTGCGAGAGCGTGGCCGCGGCTACCAGGGCCGAGTCCTTGAGGCGGACGCCATGGTGCAGTTCATAACGCTCTTGCAGGCCGCGTAGGATGGCGATGGTCTCCGCCACGCTGGGCTCGGCCACGAAGACAGTCTGAAAGCGGCGTTCAAGCGCCGGGTCTTTCTCGATGTGCTTGCGGTACTCGCTCAGGGTGGTGGCGCCGATGGCTCGCAACTCCCCGCGCGCCAGCGCCGGCTTCAACATATTGGACGCGTCGATTGCGCCTTCCGCCGCTCCCGCTCCCACCAGCGTGTGCAGTTCGTCAATGAACGTGATGATCTGCCCCTGCGAGTCCTCGATCTCCCGCAGCAGCGCCTTCAAGCGATCTTCAAACTCGCCGCGGTACTTGGTGCCGGCCACCAGCGCACCCAGATCCAGGGCCACCAGACGCTTGCTCTTGAGCGACTCGGGGACATCGGCGCCGACGATGCGCTGCGTCAGACCTTCGACGATGGCAGTCTTGCCCACGCCGGGCTCGCCAATCAGTACGGGATTGTTCTTGGTGCGGCGCAAGAGCACTTGGATCACGCGCCGGATTTCGTCATCGCGACCGATCACCGGGTCGAGTTTGCCACGGCGCGCCAAGTCGGTAAGATCGCGGGCATAGAGCGCAAGCGTCCCAGATCTGGTTTCCGAGCTGGGGCCGTCGGCCTGCTGGGCGCTGCGATCGGTGGTCAGCGCCATTATGATGGCATTGTGAGTGGCGCCGTGTCGCGCCAGCAGGGCCTGGGCGGGATCGCTCTCGAGACCCATGATGGCCAAGAGCAGGTGTTCGGTGGAGACGTGCTCATCGTCGAGGTCGGCCGCCTCCTGGAAAGCCTGCTCCAGGACTTCGCTGGCGGCCCAGGAGGGCTCAGCCTTCAACGCGCCGCCCGCCCAAAGCGCGGGCATGCGGTCGATGTGGTACCGTGCCTCCGCCAGCACTGCCTGGCTGTCGATGCCCAGCTTGCTCAATACCGGTACCACCCTGCCTTCGCGGTCCGCCAGCAGGCTGGCGAGCACATGGAGGGGCGTTAGCTCGGGGTTGCCGCGCTTGGAGGCCAGATGGTTGGCGGCNTGCACCGCCTCCTTCGCCTTGGACGTCAGTTTGTCCCAACTCGCGGTGATCGGCATGTTCTTTGCCCCACACGGGCCGCACNACTGGCCTCAGCCCGTGTTGTGATGGAAAGCNCCGCGTCCTCTGCCAGGAATCGAGNTGCTGCTCATCGCTTCTGAGCGCCCCCGCAAACCGCCACGTCAGGCCGGTAGGCGCCGGATAAATCTCCGGCTCTCCAATGGAAAACAGGCTCGAACCCTTCCGACTTTAGCTTGGTGGAGTAGATCGGCGCATCGTACGAATGAGCCGTGAACTGGCACCCAGCGTGCTGAAGCGAATAACCACCCGGCGTGGTCGAACAGTTGAGCGTGAAGAGACAGCCGCCTCCTCTCGCCAGCTCAACGCATAGGTCCCAGTCTTCTCGCGTGCTCACAAACGCCGCGGTCGGCGGCGAAAACAGGTTATGCAGGGCAACCGTCGCCAGAAACTCCTGGCGAGTGGGAGTGTAAGGCGACTCTTGAAGAAGGGCTCCGGGAGCCAGCTTCAAACGGGGAGTACCGAGAATGGTGGCGCCACCTCCGCAGTGCTGCCGCAGGTATTCCTCATGCAGCAGCAGCATGGCCCAGTCCCGTCTCCAGTCTGACAGACCCGAGAGCACTCCGATGCCGACGTGCTCAACCCCGGCCGCGAACATGCGTTCATAGGCGTCCATGCGGTATTCGAAGTTTGCCTTCTTGGTCCTGCCGGGATGCAGCACGGCGTATCGAGCCTGGTCGTAGGTTTCCTGCCAGAGCACCGACCAGCACAGCCCCGCGTCGATCAGGCGGCGGTAATCGCTCTCTTCCAATGCCTCGGCACTGATGCCGACGAGACCGCCACCATGCTGCTCCAACACTCGGCGCAACAGTTCAACGTGACGACACATCGCATCCACGCGCATCCGCGGATCGGTGGAGTAGACCAGCTCAAGAACTCTCAGCCCTTTCTCCTCGATGAGATAGAGCGCCTCTTGTTCGAGTTCGTCATCCGTCAATCGCCGGCGCTCGACCCCGATCCCTTTGTTTCCTCCCCGGAAATTGCAATAGAGACACTGCTCCTCGCAGATGCTGGTCACATAGATGGGGACGATCACAAAGACTCGCCCACTGTAAAGAGCCGCTTTGACCTCGGCAGAACGGGCGATGATGGCTTGATCCAGCTCGCCCCCCTGCCCGAATCCTTCGCTCCAAAAGAAAGGTGCGTAGTCGGATGCCACCATGGGCCGGAGCGAGTCTAGATGTCCCCGCCGCGTGTGGGAAAACTCCGAGACTTGTTCGCAAACGATTTCGTAGCGATCAGAGAACATAAACGTCTTACTTAAACGTCTTACTTAAAGGATACACGCGATCAGATACCTTGGGCCGTGATGACTCGCACTGGGGACTGTGACAGCGGCGACGATGAGCCGAGCTTTCCACCGAGATGAAACTCATGCATCTGCGAGTAAAATGACAGCTGCGAGAATCTATGGCAGAGCGATTCACCGAGCGCCTGCGCCAAAAAGCAGCGGGAATCTGGGAGGCACAACATCAGCACCCGTTTGTGCGAGGCATTGGCGAGGGAACGCTAAGTCTGGAGAGATTCAAGTTCTGGCTGCGGCAGGATTATGTGTTCCTCATCGAGTATGCGCGTCTTCTGGCTCTGGCCGCCGCGCGCAGTCCGGACCTGGAGACGATGACTCGCTTCGCCACGCTGCTCAAGGAAACCGTGGAAACCGAGATGAACCTCCACCGGGCCTACGCCACCGAGTTCGAGATCAGTCGCGAGGCGCTTGAGCAAGAACTCCCTGCGCCCACCACTCGCGGCTACAGCGATTTCTTGTTGCGAGTAGCGGCGACGGGCGATTTCGCGGAGTTGGCTGCGGCGTTGTTACCTTGCATGTGGGCTTTCAGCGAAATCGGCCAGCGCCTGGCTATGCAACCTGCCCCCAGTGACAAGCGTTATGCCAAGTGGATCGCGATGTACAGCTCCAGAGAATTTGCCGAACTGGCCCAGTGGTGCCGCGATCTTCTCGATAGTCTTGCCACGGGACTGCCGGAGCGCGACTTACAAAAGCTGGAGGCCGCGTTTCTCACCAGCAGCCGCTATGAGTGGCAGTTCTGGGAGATGGCTTGGAACATGGAACGGTGGCCGGTATGACGGCGCGACTTGACAACAGGAAGGCAGGTGACTGATGAAGATTCCTCGCGTTCTGATCATCGCAGGATCCGATTCCGGCGGTGGGGCCGGGATTCAGGCCGACCTGAAAACGGTCTCGGCCTTAGGCGCCTTTGGCATGACCGCAATTACCGCTCTCACGGCACAGAATACGACCGGAGTTTACGGGGTATTGGAGATCGAGCCGACGTTCGTGGTGAAGCAGATCGAAGCCTGCTTAAGCGACATCGGCTGCGATGCGGTAAAGACGGGAATGCTCGCGAGCACCGCCATCATCGACGCGGTGGCAGCCGCAATTTCCGGCCACAAGTTAGGACCCCTGGTCGTGGACCCGGTGATGATCGCCAAGAGTGGTGCCCCGCTGCTGAAGCCCGATGCCATCGCGGCTCTCAAGACCAAGTTGCTGCCGCTAGCCGTGGTGGTCACACCCAACCTGCATGAAGCCGGGGCGCTCACGGGGTGCGAAATCAAGACTCTTGCGCAAATGAAAGAGGCCGCCCGGGCGATCCGCGACCTGGGACCGGAAAATGTCGTCATCAAGGGTGGTCATCTGGAGAACATCGCCGCCGACGTCCTCTACGACGGCCGTGAATTCACTGAGTTCCGCGCTGAGCGTATCGACACCAGGAACACCCACGGTACCGGTTGCATCTTCGCTTCGGCGATTGCGGCGAATCTGGCCCACAAGAAAACAGTTCTAGAAAGCGTGACGGCCGCTAAAGATTTCATCACCGCGGCCATCCGCGCCGGCCTCGCGATTGGGAAGGGTTACGGGCCCGCCAATCCGATGGCCATGCTGTACCACCGGGCAGGATTAGACAGCTGAGTGGCAGGCGCGCCTCCACGCTGACGGCCGGCGCCCCTCGTTTTGCGGCTTTCGAAACGTGGATGTTGCTCAAACCTCACGAGCGTTCCTGATCACCCTCGTTCCTGCCCCAGCGTTGATGCATGGTTCGTATAAATCTGCGCGTCGTAGCGGCCTCGTGAGACAGAGACATAGGCCATGCGGTTGTGGAGCAGATCCTTATCTGTTCAGCAATCGTTTGAAGTGTGGTCGATGCGGCAGCAACCTGATTGTGTCAAGTGGTGGGAGAAAAAAAACGAAGTACGTTTACACGGGATATGCTCATATATATCGTAGGTCGCGCACGACTGCTGCGGCAACTCTTCTGGAACTGCTTCGAAGAACCCGTTAGTATGCTTCACGAACAGTGGACACACAGCTGTTGTTTCACTGNGTGGGGTCAGGCGCGCACGCCAACCGAGCATCATGAGGAAGAACGGATTTGGTGAACTCCCAATGACGGTGTTGTCGCCCGTTCGTTCGATCTTTCGGGCAGTGGTTTCCACTGTGGTGCCAGAGGCAGACAAGTTGGGTGAGCCAGGCTGGAGAGAACTCGAGACGCTGGTGGAGACAACTCTCCAAAATCGTCCCCGCGCTGTGCATCGGCAGCTTCGGCTGTTCATTCGCACAATCCAGTGGTTACCCGTATTTCGCTATGGTAGGCGCTTCACTTCTCTCAGCGCAGAGCAACGTATGCAGGTTCTCTGCTATCTGCAGGACCATTGTGTCGAAGTTATCCGTTGCGGATTCTGGGGTGTGCGAACCCTCGCCCTTCTGGGCTATTACGGAAGACCTGAAGCTGTGCAGGCCACCGGGTATGCGGCAGATCCTCGAGGCTGGGAGGCGCTGAGATGACGCGGCGCAGCTACGACGTTGTGATCGTCGGCTCTGGCGCAGGTGGTGGCACGGTGGCTCAGGAGTTGTCTTCCCTGTGCCGGGATGGCGTACGCATCGCCGTGCTCGAAAAGGGCCCCAAGCTCCGCGCGGAAGAATTTACAGGCCGCGAACTGGAGATGGCCCAGGTCCTGTATGAAGATGGCGGCGGCTTCCTGAATGCCGAGCGAATCATGACGCTGGCATTCGGCAGCACCTACGGCGGCTCGACCGCCGTGTACACGGGAACGTCGCTACTGCCTCCAGAGCACGTTCTGCAGCGATGGAATGTGCCCAACTGCACCTTCGCTGATGTGGAGCCGCGGGCGCGAAAATTCATGACGGAAAATAACGTCCACTTTCTCGAAGACAAATGGATCAACGAGAACAATCGCCTTTTCGTAGAGGGGTGCCGGCAGTTGGGCTATCGTGCGCAACAGTTTCCTGTGAATCTCAAAGGATGCCGTGGATCCAGCCTCTGCAACCTGGGCTGTCCTAACCAGGCGAAACAGGGAACCGACCGTGTGCAACTGCCGCGAGCCGAGCGTAACGGGGTGGAGGTCATCACGCGCTGTGAAGCACTCCGCATCGGCGAAAAGACGATTTTTGCGCGGGTCCATGCGAAACCACACGGCGGGAAGGGCGAGCCTTCCCCTTGGCAGGCGGGAGATTACCAGATTGATGCCAAGGTGATTGTGGTCTGTGCCGGCGCAGTCAATTCGCCCGCCCTACTGTTGCGCTCCCGCATGGGACGGGGACTGCCACGGCTCGGATGCGGTTTCACCTGCCATCCCGCAATCATTATGGTTGCCGAGCACGGGCGGGCCATCACTAACTTCGTCGGCCATCCCAAGAGTTTCTACCTGGACCAATTTGCGCAGAGCGATCGCTTCCTGCTGGAAACCTGTATGTACTTCCCCTTTATCACAGCCAAGGCAATGGCAGGTTTTGGAGAGGAACATAGCCGCTTCATGCGTGCGTTTCCACGGCTCCAGATGATCCTTGTGTTGGCTTGTGATGAGGTGAATGCTCACAATCGCGTGACGGTCGACGGTAGTGGCCGTCCCGTAGTTCATTACCGTTGTACTCCAGAAGTGATGCGGAGCCTGGTGCGAGGTGCAATTACGTCAGCCAAAATCTTCTTTGCTGCCGGCGCCGTGCGGGTGCACCTGCCGGTGGCGCGATTCGCCACCATCGAACGCACGGAGGTTGAGCGTCTCCATCAAATCGCGGAGCATCCTGACTTCAAGCCCGGAAAGATCTCCATATCCGCTGCGCACCTGCAGGGAGGTTGTGCCATGGGCCGCGGTCCGGCGGATTCTGTCACCGATGGCTTTGGCCGGGTGCATGGAATCCCATGGCTGTTTGTAGCGGATTCGAGCCTCTTTCCCAATTCGCTGGAGATCAATCCCTACCTTACGATCATGGCGTTGGCCGATCGCGTGGCGGAGACAATCCACAAGGACGTGCACGCACTGTTATGACAATGATGACTGGCAGCGACCTGGTGGTCCGTGCGCTGGAGGACGAAGGCATCGCGTTTGCCTTCGGCATTCCAGGCACACACAACATCGAGCTTTACGATTCACTGGCTCGTTCCACGAAAGTGCGCCCGATTCTCGTCACCGACGAGCAGAGCGCTTCCTTCATGGCCGATGGAGTTGCCCGATCCTCAGGCCAGCTTGCCGTGGTGAACGTGGTTCCCGGGGCAGGTTTGACGCACGCACTCTCGGGGATTGCCGAGGCGTATTTGGACGGCATTCCCATGCTGGTGCTCGCTTGCGGCATTCGCCGCGACACTGGAAGGGCCTACCAACTCCACGATGTGGACCAGCTCGCGATTGCGCGGCCAGTTACAAAAGCGCAGTTTCAGGTTGCGCAAGGATCGGAAATCTACATCACTGTCCGCCGCGCCTGCCAGATTGCGCGAAGTGCCCCGACAGGCCCGGTGATTGTCGAGATTCCCGCGGAGCATTACCTCTTCCGCCACGACGCTGAACTGCAAGCACCGAATGCGCCACCGGCACGGCCATCACCCCAACAGGAAGAAGTCGATCGGGCTTGCACAATGCTNGAAGCCAGCCGCCGGCCGCTGCTTTACCTTGGGCTGGGAGCGATGGAGGCGGGGGCCGATCTTGTTGCTCTCGCCGAACGACTCAACGCGCCTGTAGCCACAACCTTCGAAGGCAAGGGCGTATTCAATGAGAAACATCCACTTTGGCTCTGGTGTGGGTTCGGCACGGCCGCGCCACCATTCGTGCAAAAAATCGCTGCCTCCTGTGACCACACACTCGCAATCGGCTGCCGCTTCTCCGAGGTAGGCACTGGAAGCTATGGCATGCAGCCGCCCGGAAAACTAATTCACGTGGATATCGATCCCTCGGTCTTGGGAAGGAATTATGCGCCAGACTTGGCTGTGGTCTCAGATGCTGCCAGCTTCGTCGCCTCGCTGCTCCCTCTCCTTGCCCATCGATCCGTTGACGAAGGATTGCGACAAGACATCCGCTGTGGCCATGAAGAGGTCTGCAAGGGGTGGGTAGCGCCGGGTAATTCCGAGACCCTGTACCCGCCAGATCTGTTCCACACGCTGCAATCGCTGGTGGGCGACGAGGGGATCTACGTGACCGATAGCGGCAATGGAACGTTTCTCGCCGTCGAGTGCTTGCGGCTGCAACGGCCGCGCGCGTTCTTGGCTCCGGTCGATTATTCGTGCATGGGTTATGCCGTGCCGGCAGCGCTGGGGGCTGCACTGGCATGCCCCAACCGTCCCGTGGTTTCTCTGGTTGGTGATGGCGCGTTCCTCATGACTGGCCTGGAACTCCTTACCGCTTCGCAGCTTCACCTACCGGTGATGGTGTTGGTTCTTCGGGACCGCGAGTTGGCTCAGATCGCCCAATTTCAGCAGCTTGCTTTGGGAAGGAAATCCTGCAGCGAACTCCCCGACTATGACCTGGCGGCGATTTGTCGAGGTGTGGGCGTGGAGCACATGGCCTTGCGCCGAAACACCGACATGGAGTCGGTTCTTGGGCAGGCGCTCACAATAACTCGCGCTGGGCGCCCGGTCGTCGTGGAGGTCGCGATCGACTACTCGCAGAAAACGTATTTCACACGTGGTGTGGTGCGCACCAACTTGGGGCGTCTGCCGTGGCCTGACCGCATCCGCTACGTGTTACGGGCATTGGGGCGGAGACTGACGTAGGACTCACCCGCGCAGCCGGACTGATTCCGGCGGGATTCCACCGTCGAGTTGGCCCCGATGCCGCTCGCTCCCGGCCTTGCGCGGCGCTCCCGGCGCTCGTGGTTCCCTGACCAATGCCTTTTCGATTTCTTCCCGCAGCCAGCGGTTTGCCGGATCGTTCTCTACACTCTCGTGCCAGTACAAGTGGGCTTCCAGACGGGGCGCTTGGAGCGGGAAGGGATGCACCTGGTTCATCAAACCCGTGTTCAGTAGTTGCGCATGCTGCTCCGGCAAGGTCAGCAGCATGTCTGTCTTACTCACCACCATGCAGGCCGTGAAGTTGTGCTGGCTGCGCAGAAACACCTGTCGGCGAAGCCCCCGCCGGCCGAGTTCGACATCGATCAGGCTGGGACCGTGGCGCCGGGAGGAGACCTGAATATGGCGCTGCCCCAGATAAGTATCCAGGTCGAGTTTGTCCGCGATCGCCGGGTGACCCTGACGGGCGATGACCACGAATGGTTCATTCAGGAGCCACTTATGCCGAATGCGATCGCTCATCGTCATGGGGATGTCGATGGCCAGATCGACCGAACCACTCGCCAGTTCGGTCTCCAAATCTCTGCGCTTGACCCGCGACGTCGTGATCGACATTCCCGGGGCGGCATGCGTCAGGCGCCGCAGCAAGGGCGGAAGAATCAGGGCTTCGGCGTATTCCCACAACGACAGGTGAAAGTTCCGCCGCGTGTGTTCGGGAACGAAATTGTGACTCGCGCTGAGGTTCACTTCCAGGATTTGCAGCGCCTGCCGCACTTCCTCAATCATGTTCCGCGTGAACGGCGTCGGCACCATGTGCGGCCCCTGGCGGACAAACAGAGGGTCCTGCAGAAGATCGCGCAGTCTCTTCAGCGCATGGCTGATCGCGGGTTGGGTGAGGTTCAGTTGCTGGCCGGCGCGAGTGATGTTGCCCTCGCGATAGATGGCCTCCAGCACCACGAACAGGTTCAGGTCGACCTGACTCAAATGCACGCTGCATATATTACAGGATTCATAGAATTCATTTGGAGAATCCTGCTGAAATCGTTAGGCTAGAGTGCCTGCGGGGTGAGCGCTTACCAATGGACTTTTCTCTGTCACCGAGAGCCCAAAGCTATGTCCAGCGCCTCTCGGCGTTCATGCAGGAGCATGTCCTGCCAGCGGAGGCGGAGTATTGCGCGCAATTGCAGAACCTTCCCGACTGGCGCCGCTGGAAGCAGCCTCCGGTTATGGAGACTTTGAAGGCGAAGGCGCGTGCGTCCGGCTTGTGGAACCTGTTCCTCCCCGACCGGGAGTATGGCGCCGGCCTCCCCAATGTAGAGTATGCGCCCCTGGCGGAAATCACCGGCCGCTCCTCGATCGCCCCCGAGGTTTTCAACTGCAACGCACCCGACACCGGCAACATGGAAGTGCTGGTGAAGTATGGTTCGGAAGCGCAACAGCTACGTTGGCTCACGCCGCTGCTGGCCGGCGAAATTCGTTCCGCGTTCTGCATGACGGAGCCCGACGTGGCCTCTTCGGATGCCACGAACATGCAAGCTACGGCCCTCATCGAGGGGGATCACGTCGTCCTCAACGGCGTGAAATGGTGGAGCTCCGGAGTCGGCCATCCCCATTGCCGGCTGCTCATCTTCATGGGCATAAGCGATCGCTCTGCCGCCAAGTACGAGCGTCATTCCATGGTTCTGGTGCCGCTCGACACTCCCGGCGTCAAGATCGAGCGCATGGTACCCGTGTTTGGATCCTATGACTCGCCCTTCGGTCACGGCGAGGTTCGCTTCACCAATGTCCGGGTACCGCTCGACCACATCATCGCCGGACCGGGGCGCGGTTTCGAAATCGCGCAGGGCCGGCTCGGCCCTGGTCGCATTCATCACTGCATGCGCACGCTGGGAGCGGCCGAACGCGCGCTTGAACTTTTGTGCCGCCGCTCGCTCCATCGCGTGGCCTTCGGCAAACCTCTGGCCGAACTGGGCGCCAACGCCGATGTCATTGCCAACGCCCGCATCATGCTGGAGCAAGCCCGTCTTCTTACCCTCAAGGCCGCCTGGATGCTCGATGAAGTCGGCACCCAAGGCGCCCGCAGCGAAATCTCGCAAATCAAAGTCGCCGTGCCCAACACTGCGTTGGAGATCATCGATCAGGCTATCCAGATGCACGGAGGCGCCGGCGTTTCCGACGACGTTCCTCTGGCCGAACTGTATGCCACGATCCGCACGCTGCGCATCGCGGACGGGCCCGACGAAGTGCATCGCGCTTTGATTGCCAAGCTGGAACTGAAGAAATACAAACCCAAGAGCGTGGCCTCGGCCTGACCGCTGGCGAAGCCGTCGATGTCCGGGGCTCCGGCGCGAACGCGCCACCCGTAATTATCCCAAGCAAATGGGGAAGGAGGAGCGGCGCATCGCGGATGCAGTGGGAAAGCTTCTCCACCGAATCAGATCGCAAAGCCCCGCATCGCGTTTCCCGCCTGTTTCTCCCTAGAAGCTAAGCCGCAGGCCGAGCTGGATCTCGCGTTTCGGAAGAGCTGCCGTGAAGCCCAGCGGCTGGCTGGGCGAAAGACTGGCCGAACCGTGCACGTTGAATGGCGGAGCGAAATCAGAGCCGACAATATTGTTCACGCTGGCGTAGTTTGTCCGATTGGCAATGTTAAATCCTTCTGCGATGAATCGCAGGCTGTACTTCTCGCCGAACTTGAACGTTCGGCTCAAGCGCATGTCGACGTCCACGTAATCGGGACCCAGGCCGCTGTTGCGCGGAGATCCTGGCGGACGGTCGTTGGTGAAGTGACCGTCACCGTTGATGTCCGCGCCGGCCAGCAGGTTAAAGGGATGGCCGCTGTTGTAGCTCACGATCGGCGAAAGCTCAAAACCGGAAAAAACGCTCGAATGGTCCCACGGGCTGTCCAGCACAGCGGCGAACACCACTTTGTGCTTTTGATTAAAGTCCGAAAGGGAGCGCTCGGCGCGCAGGTCTACCTCATCGAACGCCGCGTAATCGCTGTTGAAATCCGTCGAGTCGTCGATCGCTTTGCTGTATGTGTAACTGCCAATCAAGCTGTAGCGATCGCTGAAGCGCTTTTTCACCTCTATAATGCCGCCATGGTAAATCGCGCTCGCGATGGAGGAATATTGATTGTTCTGAAGAATCGTGTGGGTTGGATCCGCGAAACAGGTCTCGCCAGTGGCGAAGCAAGACGATGCTCCCCAATCCTGGAAAGGAAGGCCGTTAGTGGGAAGACCGTCCGCGCCGCAGATTGACGGGCCTCCAGCAAAGCAAGGGGTGCCGGTAACGATTGGCGCTCCCGGCAGCAGGTTCTTATCCACCGCCCAAGGCAGGTGGGTGGTGTGGACGTAAATGTAGTTGAGGGAGACAGACAAGCTGTTTCCGACCTGCTGCTCGATGCCGAACGAGGCCTGCTGCGACTGCGGCGGCCGGTAATTCGGTTGTCCGGAGAAGAGCACAGTTCCCGGCGGGGGGGCGCCGCTGTTAGCGATCGGGAGATAGAACGGAAAACCGGTTACATCCGCCTTCGAGATACAGGCATTCTGCCCTGCGGGAGGTGTGCCGCACCCAATCTTACCCTCTGCAAATAGGATCTGGTAGATCGCGGCGGAGTTCTGATAGGGGTTTGAGGTTCCATAGACGCCCAAGATTGATACCAGGGTATTGGCAATCTGCCGGGTATCGTTCACATTGCCCAGGGTTTTCACGACATTGGGAATCTGCGCATAGATCGGCGAATAGAAGATCCCATACGCTCCACGGACCACCGTCCTCTGGTCGTTGCGCGGGTCCCAGGCAAACGAAACGCGGGGAGCAAAGTCCTTCTTATAGGTACTGAGAGGCCCGTACTGCGAATCCACTTCGTAGCGCAAACCGTAGGTCAGCGTGAGGTTTCGCCGGATTTGCCAGGCGTCCTGCCAGTAAGCGGCAGTGAACGGCCTGCTCATGGTATACGATGGCGTGCCAAAGCCCTGCTCATAGAACGCCGGCAAACCGAAGCCCCACGACTGAAGAGTGCTGATGGGGGATGAAGCGGTGGTCGGGAGATTGCAAAGGACAGGCAACTCCATGCAGGGGCTGAGCAGGTCACCGGGCAACTGCAGGAACTCAAAACGTCCGCCGAAGAAGGTCTTGGAATTGGTGTTGTTGCCGCGAATCAACTCGTAGAAGCCCATGTTCATGCTGTGATGGCCGCGGATCAGTGTGAAATTGTCGGCGAACTCATAACGGCGCACTGTACTGTGGCTGGGTAAGAAGATTTGGCGCCCAAAGAAACCATATCCCTGAACGTCCAGACCGGGTCCCCCGGGATCATTCGTGTCCACGTTAAATTGGTAATAGTTCCACTGCAGTCGGGCTTCGTTGATAGCATTCGAACTGAATTGATGAAACCACGAACCTTGCAGAGTGCTGTCCCAGTTAAGTATGGAAGTGCCGCGTGAGAAACCGATCAGAGCTTGTACGTCCGGGTCGGACTCTTGGAGGTGCGCAGCGCTATAGCGGAAGAAGACCGAGTTGCTCTGGCTGAATCGGTGATCGAGCCGGGCGGATCCCTCGTATTGCCGGATGGGGAACGGAAACACCCCGCCATCTTTCTCCATTTGACTTATGACGGCAGTGTTAAACGGGCCGCCGGCTGGATTCACGGTCAAAACCCCGCCGAGCACGGCCGCACAAGTGGCCGCAGGCAGGAAAGTGAAGGGATTGGGCGCGGGAAGTCCTAACTGTGTTGCCACCGCCGTGCCCACAGGGCCGCTCAGGCACGGAACCGGAGTGGCGCCTTGGGGCGCCAGGCCTCCCGCAATAGACTGCTGTCCCGCGGTGGGAGCGAAGATGCTACTGTGGGTCAGCAAAGGCACCGAGTCCTGCGCATCGGAGCGCAGACCTTCGTAAGCAGCAAACAGGAAAGTTTTGTCCTTCTTGATCGGAAATCCGATCGTCCCGCCGAATTGCTGTTGGCTGAGAGAATTCTTGATCGGCTGACCTTCAGCGGTCAGCGANAACGCTTCTCCCGGCGCCAGGGCCGGACTGAAAGCGAACGGGTTTCGGGCATCCATCGCATCATTGCGAAAGAANCCATAAACACCGCCGTGCACTTTGTCTGTGCCCGACTTGGTCACAATGTTGACGGAGGCGCCACTGGCCCCACCCAGCNCAGCCGAATAGTTGCTGCGGTTGATCTGGAATTCCTGCACCGCGTCCTGGCTTACATTCAGACGGACGCCACCCGCGTCATCGTTGGCCTCGCCGCCGTCCACGGTTACGCTGTTCCCGCGTCCGTTGCTTCCATAGAAGGACAGTCCGCTTTGCGGAGTTTGTTTCACACGAAAGTCGGCATTACTGGCGATGGTGTTTGAGTTGCTGACGCCCGGCATCAGCAAGGTGAACGTGAGGTAGTCGCGCCGGCCAATGGGCAGGTCGGTTATATATTTTTCGGGCACGCTGTTCGCTTGGCTGCTCCGTTCGGTCTCGACCACGGCCGCTTCCGAGGACACTTCGATCTCGGTGGCTACTCGCGATACCTTCGCCTGGAAGTCCGCGATAACGGTCTGCCCGATGCTCACCACCACCCCTTTGCGAATGGCGTTGGCAAAGCCGGGTACTTGCACACTAACGTCATAGATGGCCGGGGCCAAGTTTGGCACTCGGTACTGACCCGAGGCATCGGTGACGGCCGTGCGCTTCAGGCCGGTTTGTGTGTCCGCCACTGTTATGGTCGCCTTCGGCAGACGAGCGCCCGAGGGATCGGTCACGCTTCCCTGGATGTCGCCGGAGGCGCCCACACCCTGCGCGTAAGCCATGCTGCTCGCCAACACTAAGCACACAACCACACATGCCAGTGACTTCATAGGANTCTCCTTCTGGATACGTGNGGACATATCCCCCCCTACCTCAGAACCGGTCGCCTGCCAGCATCCAGCCGCCTTCTTCTAACCTGCNGACTGCTTTCCATGCCGGAATTGTTTTCGAGCGAGCTTCCCTAGTTTCTTGGATCTGCTGAATGAGAACGAACAATTCCCTACGCTCTTGCCGTTTCAGAGCGCAGCATCTTCATGTTGCGCGCGAGCGTAACCGCGTTTGCGAAATTCATCAAATGAATTGTTTTGATGAAGAAGTATGCCTGCCGGGAATAGCGGCTTGGGCTCGCTTCCGCCCGGAAAATGGCTCATGACCTTCCCCTTTCCGGGCCCGGCGCTCCGCCAGCATGCGACAAAAGAAATTTGAGTATTTCAGTGTGTGCCGCTTCGGTCTGATCGGTAAGAAACATGTGACTCGCGTGCTCGATCAGGACGAGTTTTGCGCCCGGAATCTGCCCTGCGATCAACTCCCCGTTGCCAGGGGGCACCAGCGCATCCGACTTTCCATGGATGACCAGCGTCGGCGCCGTGATCTGAGCGATTCGGCTGTAGCCCTCCCATGCCAGGATCCCCTGTAGTTGGGC
>JGI26339J46600_10000128_pt1 | contig 25774 bp, 19 predicted proteins | sample BogFormECP12_OM1_FD_46600 | JGI IMG/M metagenome (IMG submission 46600) | reverse complement strand
ACCTCGCTGGCCTCTCCAACTCTGCTTGCTTCCACCTGTCTTCTTGGATTATTACTTGGACCACTCCGGGGGATACGATGTCCCTAGGCACCCCTAATGGGCGTGGGGTAGCCCGTGTGGCGCGGACGCCCCCGTCCGCGTGCGAACTACCCGGGATAGCAGAAGCACTCGACCGCGTGGTCGTTGACCATCCCGGTGGCCTGCATGAAGGCGTAGCAGATGGTCGAGCCGACNAAGTTGAAGCCGCGTTTCTTCAGATCTTTGCTCATCGCGTCCGATTCAGGCGTGCGCGCCGGAATCGTTTNCCCCAACCGCCAGGCGTTTACTCGCGNCTTGCCTCCGACAAATTGCCAGATGTAGNGATCGAACGAGCCAAACTCCGCTTGCACTACCAGAAATGCCGTGGCGTTCTGGATCGCTGAAGCCACCTTCAAACGGTTGCGCACGATCCCTTCATCGCGCAGCAGTCGCTGTGTTTTTCGCCGGTCGTAGCGGGAGACGAGTTCCGGGTCGAAGCCGTCAAAGGCCGCGCGATAGTTTTCGCGCTTCCGCAGAATCGTGTCCCAACTGAGCCCGGCTTGCGCGCCCTCCAGAATCAGGAACTCGAACAGCACGCGGTCGTCGTGTTGCGGCACACCCCATTCGCGATCGTGATACTGAATGGAGAGATCGTTCGTCGCCCACGTGCAGCGAATCAGATTCGCACTGGGTGCCCCACTCATCGCGCACTTTGCGATGAGTGGGTTCCGGCGAGAATGCCGTCGATCTTGCGCAATTCCTCGGCTGAGAATTTCAGGTTCTTCAGTGCGGCTACGTTGTCGTCCACCTGCGACACTTTGCTCGTGCCGACGAGCGCGCTGGTGACGCGCGGATCGCGCAGCACCCACGCCACCGCCATCTCCGCCAGCGTCTGCCCGCGCTGCCCGGCGATTTTATTCAGCGCGCGAATCTTGGCGAGCTTGCCTTCGCCGATGTCCTTCTTCTTCAGAAAGAAGTCGCGCGCGGCGCGCGAGTCGCTGGGAATTCCCTGCAGATAGCGATCCGACAGCAGTCCCTGCGCCAGCGGGCTGAAGACGATCGATCCCACGCCTTCTTTCTCCAGCACGTCGAGCAATCCCTGCTCAGGATCGCGCACGAACATCGAATACTTCGGCTGATGAATCAGGCAGGGCGTTCCGAGAGCGCGCAAAATCTTTATCGCTTCCGACGTTTGCTCAGCGTTGTAGGCGGAAATGCCCGCGTAGAGCGCGCGTCCCGAGCGTACCGCCGTGTCGAGCGCGCCGAGCGATTCTTCCATCGGCGTGTCGGGATCGGGCCGGTGATGGTAGAAAATGTCGACATATGCAAGCCCCATGCGCTTCAGGCTCTGATCCAGGCTCGCCAGCAAATTCTTGCGCGAGCCAAGATTCCCATAGGGCCCGGGCCACATGTCCCAGCCCGCTTTGGTCGAAATCATCAACTCGTCGCGGTAGGGAAGAAAATCTTTTTTCAGGATCTGCCCGAAAGTTTCTTCCGCCGATCCGTATGGAGGGCCGTAGTTATTGGCGAGATCGAAATGCGTGATGCCGAGATCGAAGGCGCGGTGCAGCATGGCGCGAGAATTCTCGAAGTTGTCCACGCCGCCGAAATTGTGCCACAGTCCGAGCGAGATGGCCGGAAGTTTGATGCCGCTGCGCCCCGAGCGGCGATATTGCATGGCGTCGTAACGCTTGTCATCCGCGACGTACACGATGGCTCTCCTCAACAAAAGAATGGGAATCATTCTACGAGGTCAGTCGTATTTTTCGTAACGGATCGAAGTTCGATCCCAACCGAGACTCTTCAGCAACTCGCGGTTTGCCTTCACCATCTTCTCGAGGCCGCAGATGTAGGCGTGCATGTCGGTGCGGGTTCCCACGATTTCGGGCAGATGTTCCTGCACATACCCGCGCAAGCCTTTCCACTCGACTTCAGCGCCGCTCAACGTGGGCAGAAAATGGAAGTTGGCGTGTTTGGCGGCAAGATGCTCAAACTCCTCGCGATAGTAAATATCCCGCTCGCGGCGTGCGCCGAACAGCAGCCAGAACTGGTGTCCCTGATAACGGTCGCCTTCCGCCAGCAGCCAGTGCAGCATGGAGCGGAAGGGCGCGATCCCGGTTCCAGTGGCGATGAACACGGTGTCACGGACGGGCGGGCGCAGAGTGAAATCGCCAAACGGCCCCTGAAACGCGATCCTCGCGCCTTCGTTGAGAGTGCAGAGATAGTTCGACATGAATCCATCCTGCACGCGATTCAGGCAAAAGGCGAAGTGCCCGTTCTCGGACGGCGGCGACGCGATAGAATACGGGCGCGTAATCTCCTCGCCATCGGGAGTGTTGGCCTTCACCGAGAGCCATTGTCCAGGAACAAAGCCGAAGCGGGTTACGCCGTTCACTTCGAGTTCGAGGTGCCGGGTAAATTCGGAGAGCGGGACGGAGCGCAGCAGGCGGGCGTCGAAAGTCTTAAACTGGGCCATTATCTTTAGATGATGACGAGCGGTAGTGGGACGCTAAGGTTCCCTCTCGAAAGTGGCAAGCGTTGCGGGGAGGCCAGCCGAAATTACGACCATGGTATAATGACTATGCTCATAAGAGGGGTCGTTATGAAAACGATGGCGGCGGGTTCGTTTAAGGTACATTGCCTGGCGGTGATGGACGAGGTTCAGGCGAAGCGAGAGGCGATTGTCATCACCAAGCACGGCAAGCCGGTGGTGAAACTGGTCCCCGCCGACAAAGACGCGGGCGACATCTACGGCTTTCTTGCGGGCAAGGGTGCTATTATCGGCGACGTCGTCTCGCCGGCGATTTCCCGCGCGGAATGGGGCGAGCTGAAGTGATTCTCGTGGATACGCATGTGGTCGTCTGGCTGGCCTTCGACCAGGCTCGGCTGTCGACAAAGGCGCGGGCGGCGATCGACGATGCGCGCCAGAATGGAGATGGTCTCGCCATTTGCGACATCACGCTCCTAGAGTTGGCTGCACTTTTCCGGAAGGGTCGCATCCGTCTTGAAATCAGTCTCGAATCCTTTCTCGATGAAGTCGAGGCCCGGTTCGTGGTGTTCCCGATCAGCGGCCGAGCGTGTGCGCGCGCGCTAGGACTTCCAGCGGCGTATCCGAAGGATCCGGCAGATCGTATCATTGGGGCCACCGCACTGGTCGAGGGTCTGTCTCTGCTCACTGCCGACCGCGAGATCCGGAAGGCGCAGGCGGTTCGCACCATCTGGTGACTCTTACTCCACCGTCACCGACTTCGCCAGATTTCGCGGCTGATCGACATCGCAGCCGCGGCGCACCGCAATGTGATAGGCGAGCAGTTGCAGCGGAACGATCTCCAGAATTGCCGACAGTTCATCGGGCGCGGGCGGAACGAAGAGCACGTGATCGGCCTCTTCGGTGATTTCTTTGTCGCCTGTGGTGGCGAGCGCGATGACTATGCCGGAACGAGCCTTTACTTCTTTCAGGTTCGACATGGTCTTCTCGTAACGGACCATCGACTGCGGGCTGGTCACGTCGCGGGTGGCGATGATGACCACCGGCAGATTTTCGTCAATCAGCGCATTCGGGCCGTGCTTCATCTCGCCCGCCGGATAACCTTCGGCGTGAATGTAGGAAATTTCCTTGAGCTTGAGCGCGCCTTCGAGCGCGATGGGATAGTGGATGCCGCGTCCGAGAAAAAGGAAGTCCTGCGCGCGGACATAAGTTTTCGCCAGCTCGTCGCAAGCCTCGTCGTGCGTGAGAATCTGTTCCAGTTTTCCGGGGATGCGCGTAAGCTCTTGCACGGCGGCCTTGGCCTGTTCAGGTGTCATGGCGCCGCGCACCTGCGCCAGATACAAGGCGAATAAATAAAGAGCGGTAAGTTGTCCGCTGAAAGCCTTCGTCGAAGCCACGCCGATTTCGGGGCCGGCGTGGGTGTAGACGGTGCCCACGGCTTCGCGCGTGATCATGGAGCCGACCACGTTGCAGATGGCCAGCGTCTTCGAGCCCTTGGCCTTGGCTTCGCGCTGGGCCGCGATGGTGTCGGCGGTTTCGCCGGATTGCGAAATCAGCAGCGTCATCGTGTCCGGCCCGAGGATCGGGTCGCGATAGCGCCATTCGCTGGCGTAATCGACTTCGACCGGAACACGCGCCAGGTTCTCGATCATGAACTTGCCGGCCAGTCCGGCATGCCAACTGGTGCCGCAGGCAGCGATATTGAGTTTCTTCAGCGCCTTGAACTCGGCTTCGCCGACCTGCATCTCGTCGAGGAAGATGGCGCCGGTATCCTGCGAGACGCGGCCGAGCGTGGTGTCGCGGACCGTGCGCGGCTGCTCATAAATTTCCTTGAGCATGAAGTGTTTGAAGCCGCCCTTCTCCGCCATGATCGGATCCCAGGTGATGCGCTGCGCCTTCCGCTCCAGTGGCTTGCCGTCGAAATCGGTGACGCGCACGCCGCCTGCGGTGACCACGGCAAGGTCGCCATCGCCCAGGAAAAAAAGGTCGCGCGTGTGATCGAGGAGCGCGGGCACGTCGGAGGCGACAAAGTATTCGTCCTTGCCAAGACCAATGACGACCGGCGGTCCATTGCGCGCGGCGACGATCTTGTTTGGTTCGTCGGCCGCGATCACCACCAGCGCGAACACGCCGGTCAGTTCCTTCACCGCTTGGCGCACCGCTTCTTCCAGCAACGAAGCCGGCCGATGGCCGTTGCCCGTTTGCAGGTAGTGCTTCTCGATCAGGTGCGCGATGATTTCNGTGTCNGTTTCGGTGGTGAACTTGTGGCCTTCGGCGGTCAACTTCTTCTTGAGCGAGAGATAGTTCTCGACAATNCCGTTGTGCACCACCACGATTCTGCCGGTGCAGTCGCGATGCGGATGGGCATTTTCTTCAGTGGGACGGCCATGCGTGGCCCAGCGGGTGTGTCCGATGCCGTAGGTGCCATCGAGCGGCTTGAGGCGGATGACTTCTTCCAGATTACGCAGCTTGCCTTCGGCGCGGCGGATTTGCAGGCCTTCGCTGTTTCCAGCTACCGCGATTCCCGCCGAGTCGTAGCCGCGATACTCCAGCTTTCTGAGGCCCTCAATGATGACGGGGACGACTTGTTTCTTACCCACATATCCCACAATGCCGCACATTGGTTAGTTGGCTCCTTAGAATATATCGGTGGGGGACCGGTGACTGTTCGCGTAGAGACGCGGCTTGCCGCGTCTTCACTCGCGACCGGAGACGGGGCAAGCCCCGTCTCTACTACTCTTCGAGGGAGAAACGAAACTCTTCAATGACCGGGTTCGTTAGAACTTCGCGCGCGATCCGCTCTACTTCCGCTTGCGCCTCATCCTTTGAGATGCCGCCGTTGAGCGTAATTTCGAAATACTTTCCTTGCCGTACATCGTGCAAACTCTTGTAGCCGATTTTCGTAAGGGCGCCGTGGATGGTTTTACCCTGCGGATCCAGAACGCTCTTCTTCAATGACACGTAAACGTAGGCTTTCATCAACTCATCGATTATACGTCAGGTGGCAGCGAACCGGACCGTGGTTTTGGTTATAGGGGGTATGCGTTCGGGCCACTCACTTTGGTGAGGACGGGTCTGTAACTTGTTTAAAAGATGACAGTTGTCTATCCAACTCCGCGATCGCCTGCTCCAACATCTGGCGGTGCCGAGGGTTCCCGGCTGCCTGTAGTTGTTGAGTGAGGCGTTTGCGGGAGAGAAGTAGGTCCTCGCGTTTCCAGTTGCGTTGCTGCTCCTCGGGCGAGAGCGGTGTGCGGACGGTTTGCCGCTCCTCTGACAATTCCTCTTGTTGTTGTTCTACGGACTTGCTCTCCCAGCCGCGTGCCATATGAGAGATCTTACCCGGTGACGAGGGTTGCTGGCTGCTTGCAGTTGCCGCGTGTGGCGTCCGCGGGAAAGGACCAGCCCTCGCGTTTCCGGTTGCGTTGTTGCTCGTCGGGTGGGATCAGTGCACGGGCAGTTTTGATGATTAGGCACTTGACACAGAATGGACTGCGAATGCCGTGACAGGCTCCCGGTGGGTTACACGGGTCGCACCAAGCGGGTCGGTCCCTGCGGGCGTCTCTTCGGTTTTCGTAAAAAGAAATTCGCTGCCAATCCAATAAAAGAGGAGGCATATACCATCGCTGCTCGGGCCGGGAATCTTGCGCCCGATTTCCGTTCGAAGCCGCCAAACTATCTGTCTGGGGCAGGGGGGGTATGGATCGGGATAAGTTGCGACGTCTGTTTGGCCGTCTCATGCGGGCACTGCGTCTAGAACGGCGGCTAACTCTCGAAGAATTTCATCAACTGCTCCAGCTCTCAGAAGCAATCCTTGATCACGGGCGAATGATCCAGGAATACTGCGGCTACGCCGCGCCATACGCGATCGTCGAGGTCCCAGAGTTGGCACGCCGCTTCAGAGAGACGTCGNGAGCCATCGAGGACGCGCTCGCACTACTAGGGNACATGGGTCGTGCTGAGCCTTCCCATCTGCGCGGATGTTGGAAATTGCGTCTGGCAGACACTCCTCGCGGCGAGGAGGATGATAAGGGAGATGTAGGGGCCGCTTAACGTCACTGGGCTTTCATCGGTAATGCCGCTCATAGTCGCCCGTCGCGCAATCGAGGAGAGGAAAGTCAGGCGGCCGCGACAAAATTATTCCTCCAAGTGCCGAGTGCGCCTCATTCTAACTTTCTGTGTCAAGCGCGTAATCATCACAGTTTCTCGCTGCGCTGACAATTCCTCTTGTTGTTGTTCTACGGACTTGCGCTCCCAGCCGCGTGCCATATCAGAGACCTTACCTTAGAAGGTGGGCAAGCCCCGTTTCCAGGCTTCTAACAATGTCCGCGGTGTCAAGCACTCTTGGAGCGCACTAACCCGTGCACTCCAGATGAAAATCTGCCGAGTCGGAAGAGTGTTTCCGCCGCTCGCTCATACTGATCCACTAAGGGCGGAAGCGATCGGCTTTCGAGGTCAGGCAATAGGATTTCGGTCAGCAGNTGNAGGCAAGCCCCGATGGTTTGCAATCGAAGCCGAAAAGCATTCTCAGAAAGCTGAACGCCGGACGCTGCGATCNTTGGGTCGGAGCTCCGTTGCGCGGCTTGACCAATCTTTGCCAGCGCCGCCACGGCCCTTCCCGCTTCCCAGGCGTAGAGGAGTGCTGCCCACGCACGCTGCCGCTTGATCTCGCGGAACTTCTTGGGCGATAAATTATTGCGCAGAAACGCTTCCTCGGCTGAGTCGATCAGGTTTCTGAAGGCCTCAATGTCGAGAGACCGGAACGCCTGGACAGCTTTTTCCAAATCAACCCGCCGCGTGCGGCTGCGGATGGCAACATACACCAGGATCCCCAGCGCGAAGAACGCGACGGCGACAAGAATCCAAGCGGCAATCATTGCTTGAGAAATTGTTGAAGCTCCTTGTTCCATGTCTCCACCTCATCACGGGGAACAACCGTGAAGGACGCAGGGTCAACTTCGGGCGCCAGCAAATACCCGATCCAGATCAAAACACACACCAGGTAGGTGCCGGTGGTCAGCAAATTCAAATATACCGCCGCTACAGCACTGGCGAATTCCGCGCGAAGAGCAAACATAGCAAGATCGACGCTGGTCAGGACCCCAAGACCCAGCGCGATCCCGAATGCAGGGCCACGCCAGGACAGGCCCAAGAATCGGGAAAAGAGCAACAAGGCAAGGAGCAAGCCCGATTGAACCATAGCCGCTCCCCGGTTGACGACGAGCATACCGGCGACGAACCCGAATCTACTGTCGCCGGGCGCATAGACAGCGAGCAGAACACCCACTACAAGCAGCAAACCTGTTACACATTGCAGCGATCGCCGCGCTGCCACCTTCAGAAACTGGGATTCACGAAACAAATCTTTAGAAACCTCGTCAATCACCCCGAAACGCAGAGCGATGCTAATCATCAGCGTGGCGCAATAAGCATACGCATACGGCCTGCTCGTCACGCCTCGGACGGAATACAACGCGAACATCGAGACGAACTCGGCAATCTCGTAAAGCACGTAGGCGAAAAAGACCGGAAATTCCCGGTACAAGCGGCGCTTGTAAAGAACGACCGCTAGCACACCGAGAAGCAGATGCGGCGAGATCCACAGGAAAAGCAACAGCGCCTTGTGCCAACTCATCGGGAGCATTGCAGAGCACTATAACCCTGACGTTGCTCCTTATTCAACTGAGAAACCCGCTTTCAACTGAGAAACCCGCCGCGATCTTTATCCTAAGTTTGGCTACCGCAAAGCGGAGACCAGGGACCCACCCGTCGGCTGGGGGAAGGGATTGCCATCGGCCATACTCGGAAGCGCCGCGGTTGTCAGGAACAGGGCCAATGCAGCCAAAGCCAGCAGAAGTCGTTTCACGGTAGTTCTCCTTTGCGAAAGAATTCGCACCGTGATACATTGCAGGCGGCAGAGGGGTTTTCTGTATTTAATTAAGCTCCGATGTCTTTTCGGAAATCGTAAATTCGATGAGACTGAAATCCGCTCGCGAGGACTTTGAAGCGAATACCCTCGGCGCTGTCCCTGGGTTGTTGGGCAGACTTTCCTACGTTGCTGGATTGCATGACGGCAAGGGAACGGGCAATGGAAGGTATGAGCACTGGGGTTTGACGAGGGTGTATGGCGACGATGCCGCACAAAGCGCTATCCGTGCGTCTCATCGGGTGCTGCTCTCCGAGGTCTTGAAGAAACCTTTGGCTGTGCTGCTCAACGACGTGCCAGCGTCATGCGCGAACGAACATCTGACAGAAAAGGAGTTCCTGGCTTCGCTGACGCAATCTCCGCCTAAGCCCCTCTCCCCAGCTGCCCTGGCGCATCTGAGGTCAGTGCTGAGCGCACTTTCGGCGTTGCTTGAAAGTCGGAATAATGCCAGTCTCCGAGGCGCATCGCAACCCCGACAACCTGCCCAAGAATCTCGGCCTCCTGCGGGTATCTAAGAACTCGCACCGGCACGGGAGACAGGGGATGAGGTTGCAAGACGATGGAGTCGCGCTTGATCGAGCACCAGCAACACGTAAATCCGTCGCGCATTTCCACAAAGTAAATAGGACGCTCGAACTCCGAACGCCATATTCCTTCCCCTACCTTGTTCTTGGCTTCGTCCACCTGCACGAAACTGCCCGGCGGAAGAATGGGATACATCGTGAAATCTTCCGANCCAATATACCCATAGGTGTATCGGTCATCTGCAAACAGCCCAAGGTAAGCCATGGGCACGGTACCCCATTGCTCGATTGCACGTCTCAGGTCCGTCGTTTTCTGGAGCGAGAATCCGGGATCGAGCCTCGTCGGCATCCGCACTTGTCTGACGTTGCTCGAAGCTTCGGACACGTGAGACTTCTGCGGGCGCCCAAAGCTAATGTCGGCTGAGATGCCATCGAGTTCGAGGCCATAGAAGGATAGCAACTCCCGATATTCCCGCCGATATATAGCGGCAAACGAATAGAGCCGGAAAATACTCGGAATTATGCCTTTGGTTTCGATGTCGGACAAGCGGCTGGGCGGAATTGCGAATTCCTCACTCTCAAATCTCTGCGCGATCTGATTACTGGCCAGTTCCACGTCCCTCATACGATATCCGAGGGTTTCTCTCAGCGCCCGCAGCCTCTGCCCACCATTAAGTTGCACAACCGCCGACCTCCACGCCCACATTCTACCACCGCTTCAGCTGGCGCAATGAATACGAGCTTCCACCTGGATTTCCGGATTTTGAAACAGAAAAGGGCGTGCAGTTGCAGCGCAATTTCTTTAGAATGGATCCAGACAAACACCACTTGTCGCACCAAGCGGGCAGGTCCCCTACGCGTCTGTCCGGTTTTCGTAACAGAAAATTCGCTGCCAGTCCAGTAAGAGAGGTGGCATATACCATTCCCACTGTGTCAATAAGATGGAAATGAATCTCAGTGATCCCATACCGATGGAAGCTCCCGGAAACAAGGCTGCCAGCGCCACGAGACAGCATCAGCCTCCGGCGAACAGCGGGGTCTCGACGAAAAGTAGCGTGTATCTCCGAGATCCCTGCCGCGTGCCATTTGAGGAATGTTACCTCGAAGTTTCTGGATGGTTGCAAGAAAAACCTTGCCTGTGACATGGAGACTGAGTAAGAATATCGTTACCGGGAAGGCACAAATCCGGGAAAACCAGTGCCGCAGACCTGAGGGGGCTCCCCGACCGGGGAGGATGAGATCGGTTCCCAAGGAAAGGAACCGACACCTGCGGACACCGCAATGTTGAACTGTAGTTTCGCAGCTTGGCAAGCTGCGATGACCCCCAGTTCCTGCTCAAAACTAGCTGCCTGATCTATTGCACTCGGCAGGTGCAGGAGGTGTGTCTATGTCAGTAAGCGGAGCCGCACTCGAGAAAAACCCCTCGCTTGAAAGCAGCCGGTATCGGTTGCTACTCGAGGTCACGGACCGGGTCCCGCTCACCCAGAGCTTGCCCGACGCTCTCAAAGAACTCGCTCCGCCGGTGCTGGCCCTGACGGGAGGCGAATTGCTGAATCTTTCCCTCCACGACCCGCGCCGGGATTGCATGCTGACTCAGTATTGGAAGAAGAACCAGGAGAGTGGGGAGTTCGACGCTTTCCCCGTGGACGAAGCGGCGAGCGGGTGGGCATGGAAACATCAGGAAAAGATCGCAATTCCCGATATCGAGCGCGAGCAGCGTTTTCCCGACATCGTGCCCGTGTTGCTTAATCACGGCGTCCGATCATACACCGTTCTTCCCATCAGCACGCCTTCCAGCCGTTTTGGGGCCCTTGGCCTGGGCAAGAGCGCGCCCGAGGCCCTCAAGAGCGAGGATGTGGAGCTTCTCTCTCGCGTCGCGCTCATGGCAGCGCTGGCGCTGGAAAAGGAGAAAGCTTCCCGCGCCTTGGAGGAACAGCAGAGCCTGGTCGCGATCAGCCGTGAACTGAGTTCCTGTCTGGAGTTGGAAAAGCTGTTGCTGGTCATTCTTTCCAGCCTTCAGAGCATCGCGCGCTACGACCGCGCGGTTCTGTCGCTGCTCGACGAGGATGGCAAGAATGTGTACCGGTATGGAGATGCTCAGGAATGGGAGCCTTTCGTCAACCACGGAACCACGATTCCGGTCGAGCAATCACTCTCGGCACGGGCGATCCAGACGCGAAGCGTTGCATTCCTCACCGCAGCCGATTTGCGCGGCATGAAAGGACCCTTGGCGAAAGCCATGTACGAAGGTGGGGTTCGGTCGGTTTGCAGTGTGCCGCTGGTCGCGGGCAATCAGATCTGGGGAGCGCTGAATCCGAGCAGCATGGTTGAACACGCCTTCGGCCCGTCGGAGGTTGAATATCTGCAGCAAGTCGCCAATCAGATCGCCGCTGCTCTCCATAATGCACATGCCTATCGTGAGATCGCACAACTCAAGGACCGCCTGGCCCAGGAAAAGCATTATTTGGAGTACGAAATCCGGAGCGCGAACCGGTCCGACGATATCGTGGGCAACAGCCCGGCCTTGAAACGGGTGCTGGATTATGCTGCCATCGTTGCCGACACCGATTCCACCGTTCTCATCACCGGCGAAACCGGGACCGGCAAAGAACGCATCGCCCGCTTGATTCACAGCATGAGCCGGCGCAAGGAGCGCAACTTCATCAAGGTGAACTGCGCCGCCATTCCCACGGGCCTGCTGGAAAGCGAGTTGTTCGGCCACGAAAAGGGAGCGTTCACCGGGGCAGTAAGCCAGAAGATCGGCCGCCTGGAATTGGCGGATAAGGGCACCTTGATGCTCGACGAGATTGGAGAAATTCCCCTGGAGTTGCAGCCCAAGTTGCTGCGCGTTCTGCAGGACCAGGAGTTCGAGCGCCTGGGAGGCACGAAGACGATCCGGGTGGATGTGCGGCTGATCGCCGCCACTAATCGCGATCTGGTTCGCGCTGTGGAAGAAAAGGAATTCCGCGGTGACTTGTTCTATCGCTTGCACGTCTTTCCCCTGCATCTGCCGGCGCTGCGCGAACGGCGCGAGGACATCCCCATGCTGGTTCGCCATTTCGTCGAAAAATGCGCGGCCCGGCTGCACAAGCGGATCGACATCATCCCCAATGAGGCCGTCGAAGCCATGATGCACTGGCAATGGCCGGGAAACATCCGCGAGCTGGAGAATTTTATCGAGCGTTCGGTAATCCTGTCGGAAGGCAACCGGTTGAACCCGCCGCTCGCCGAATTGCGCGAGGAGATCTCACGGCAGCCGTCGGATTCCGACGGTACGCTGCGCGACAGAGAACGCGAACACATCATCGAAATTCTCCGTCAGACCCGGGGCGCCCTGTCGGGTCCCTCAGGCGCGGCGGCCCGGCTGGGACTCAAGCGCACCACTTTGCAGTACAAGATGCAGAGGCTGGGAATCTCGCGCACGGATTATCTGCAATAGGAATTGCCGGACTAAGAATCCCTGGCAGCTTGCGGAAAAACTCTGATTCGAGCAGGTTTTGGGAAGGGCACGACTTCAGTCGTGCCGTTAAGTCGTTTAGATTTGTTCGCGCTTCAGCGCCCGAGGTGTGCTTTTTGCCCTCTCAACAATTTTTTCCCCAGCCTCCTAGACTTTAACAATCACTGGATCGTGATTATCTGGAGTTGAGACTACGAGAGTGACCGCCTGCCGAACTATCGGCATCCGGGCAGTGCTACGGCATCTCCGTTGGCGCGCAGCTCGTTCAATCCCTTCTAAGCTGTGAACTTACAGCGACTTAGCGTATGTCGAGGATGTGGCAGTTGGGGTGCACTGTTGTTCACGTGGCGCATTCCCGTTTTCCCGCCGGACGATCAAGCCAGCCAAGTTTCATCGACCAGCAGGAGTTTGCTGTGGGTGTGCCCCGGCGCTTCGCGATTCCAAAAAACTGTCTAAGCTGCGCCCTGAGGCGGACCGGTGACTTCTGCAATTTGCCTCAGCCGCTCATGACTAAGTTCAACGCGATGGGGCACCTGACCCTGTACCCCGCCAATGCCACTTTGCTGACGGAAGGTCAAATCCCGCGCGGCGTCTACATCGCCTGTTCCGGCCGCTCCAAGCTCTCGGTCGAGGCCCGTGATGGCAAGACGATCATCCTGAAAATTGCCGGAGACCGCCAGGTGCTGGGGCTCAGCGCGGTCGTCTCCGGAGGGCCCTCCCTGATTACGGTTACCACCATCGAGCTTTGCCAGATCAAGTTCGTCGAACGCGACAGCTTCCTGCGTCTGATCGAACATGACAGCCACGCTGCGCTGGCCTGCGCCACCATGCTCGCCCAGGAGGTCACCACCTCGTTCGACGATGTGTACGACCTGCTGCTTGCCCGCAGTTCGACGGAGAAGCTCGCACGCCTGCTCCTTTCCTGGGTCTCGAACGAGCCCCGCAACCGGGAACTCCGCGTATCCACGGAATTCACGCACGAAGAAATTGCGCAAATGATCGGATCTTCGCGAGAAACGGTAACCCGCTTGTTGAGTGATATGAAAAGGAAAGAGTTGATTCGGCTTGAGGGCGCAACGCTGGTGATTCCCAACCGCATCGCCTTGCAAGCCATTGCGTCTTGAGAGATCCCTCCCCGGGCGGACGAAGCGGTCTCTGCGTCCGCCCCCTTTTTTTTGCAAACTCAACCGGCGTCGGAAGCAGGGACGATTTTGTAATTTGGTAATCGGGTAATTTGGTAATTTGAAATCAAAGCGGGGGTTCAAATTGCAAAATTACCAAATTACTAAATTATCAATTGTCTTCACAGGTTGAACAGTTCCCGCAGGCGGCGGGTCTGCGCGCGGCTCACCGGAATCTCCGTCTGCTTTTTGTCGTCCATGCGCAACTGGTAGGAGCTCTTGAACCAGGGCACGACTTCGCGGATGTGATTGATGTTGACCAGAAACGACCGGTGCGCCCGCCAGAAGAAATTGGGATCGAGATTGTCGAAAAGTTCTTCCAGCGTCCGGCAGTTCGACTGGCCTTCCATGCCAGCGTGGCCGCTCGTAGCCACCGTGATCACGCCATCTTCGATGGTCGCGTAGCAGATATCCTTCGGATCGGCCAGGAATAACCTGCCTGCCGCCTTGATGAGAATCTTCGCCGTCTGCGGCTTCTGCGATTCCAGCATCCGCACTAGCGTTTCGAATTTTTCCTCCGGCCCGGCGCCCGCCTCGATCTTTGTCCGCGCTCTCTCGATGGACTGGGCCACTCGCTTCTTATCGAATGGCTTCAGAATGTAGTCGACCGCGTTCACCTCGAACGCTTTCACCGCGTATTGATCGAAGGCGGTCGCGAAGACAATCTTGGGGAGGGGAACCTTGCGGTCGAGCAGCTTCTTGATTACGCCGAAACCGTCCAAGCCCGGCATCTGGACGTCGAGAAACACGATGTCCGGATTGTGCTCGCGGATCAGGCTGATCGCCTCCAGGCCGTTCTTGCCCTGCGCGACTACGTTCACGTCGCCAGTATTCTTGAGCAGGTAAGCGAGCTCGTCGCGCGCCAGTTGTTCGTCGTCAACGATCACCGCGGAGAGGGGCGCAGGATTTCGAGCCGAGCTGGTGAAGCCGGTATTTACGGCGGCGATCGCCATATCCTTAACGATGAGTATAGCCACCGCGGTGGGTAGGCCGCCAGTCGCGACTCCTTTACAAAGAATTTTCTATTGCCAGCGCAATGCCCATTAGACCTTGGCGAAGAGTCGATCGCTCGCTTCACTCACGCCTGAATGCGCGACTGCCTCACAACGATGGTCGCAAGTTGAAGAAAGGGGGAAGGCTGCTCACCTAGCCATCCCCCAACTCGCGAGTCTTAGAAGCGTTCGTAGACAACCTTCACTGTCTTGCTAGCGTGGAGAGGGATGTTATCAAAGAAATACATCAGACGACCCACCAAGGTGGTGGCATCGGTGACAGCGGGATTGGTCGGGGTAGCGACCTCACCGGCGTAAACAATGCACCCTTGGTCGACATCGGCAGCGTAATCAGCAATGGTATAAACGGTGGTGATCGCCGTGGCCCCCCCGTTAGCCACGTTGCTGAGGCGCAGCCCATGTCCTATCGGGCCGTCAAACGCGGCGATCGTGTCAACCCACTCCCACACAGAATCTGTTGTGCTGGCAAAGGCAGCGTTCGCGACGGTGTTGTTGTCAACGTCTCCCTCAAAGGCGCGCTGGAGCCTCACGGGTGGGCAACCCGAGGCCGTGCAGTCGCCATTAGCCAGCCTTTTGATTGTCATCGTGACGGTGACGGTCCTTAGCAACGTGTTGACCGCAAAACTCTGTGTGAGCTTGTAGTTGCCGCTCAAGCTATTGCGGACGATGGTGAGGGGCAGTGTGTTCGCCCCGTTAGGTTGAGTGACCGTGGCAGGACCAAACCCGGACTCCACTGAAACGTCTCCGGGGTCCTGGCCCTGAGGCACATTCGGAAACGTGGGCAGGTTCCCGCTGCAGATTGCATACCCATCCCGGTAGAGGGTCGATGGCCCTATTTGCTGGAACCCGGACGGGGACTCGAAACTGACGATGTTGCCTTCGTTGGAAATGCAGACGTTCATCAGGGTAGCGCCGGAACCGAAATTCAGTGCCGTATCGCAGGAATTGGATGCCATCGCGACTGGTCCGCACAGCCCAAGTACCACGAGTAGAGCCACCCGCAGCGTAACCTTCGAGATAATTTTCTTAGCCATTTTCAGCCTCCTAGATTTGAACTACTTGAGCGCCGCTGCAGAGATCGCGAACCTTGATGCTTACTTGCCGTCTTCCGTCCCCACGATCCAAACTCGGCCTCTATCTAGTAACGCGAAGAAACCACGGAAAAAGGTCCACATTTCTTTCGTATAGGCCGCCGGCGAGCCTGGTTTTCGGCCCCAGTAAGCTCCAAATGTGCCAAAACAAAGGCGTAAACCCCTCACTCTCATCAGTGCGAGGAAACGGGGGCTGCAGGACAGCCCCCCAGTTTCACTTGTAGACTGGCAGCCCATTGGCGTGAGTCAGGACGATCACGCTGTTTGGGCCAGCCAATACCGCCCTCTCCGTTCTGTATTTCGCCGCCTGCGAGGGTCATCCGGCTCGAGGCTGGATCGTGAACAGCCGTGCGGCCAACGAGCCATCAATCGACCTCCGACTCGCCCGTAGTCTTTCGTTTCACCGGTGTAGCCGGAGTTTCTGCAGCCTGCTGTCTAACCGAATCTTGCCGCTTCCTAGAGTGAAAAAAGGGCCGCCTTCGCAGCCCTTTTTCGGTTGCCGGTGGAATGGTAGCCCGCACTAGGCTCAGTCTGAGGTTGCTCCCGAAAGAACTGAGACCGTATCGGTTGATAGACCGTTCGCCTGTACTTCACCGCCAAAAATTGTCATCCGATTTTTGCTAGGATTAAAGACCGCGGTATGCCCGAACCTGCCAAGCGGTGTCGTGCCGCCCGAAGAAACCGGGATCCAAGTGCCACAGTCGGTGCACCAGGAAGAGCCGCTGTTGCCGTTGGCATCGGTGAGAACCCATGTGTCATTCATTGGCGCAGTGCAATAGCCGCCAAAGATGACCAGCCTGTTTGTCACCGGGTCGTAAAAGCCGCTGGGCACCTCTCGGGCGCACGGCGCGCCCGTTGGGGTAAGCCCGACCCATTGTGCCAAACCGCCTGTCCCATCGGCGTTGATGAGGACCCACGCGTCGTTGAAGAAGGTTGTTTGGTTAGCTCCTCCAAAGATGATCATGCGATTGGTGGTCGGGTCGTACGCCTGTACATGTCCGATCCTGCCAAAAGGCACCCCCACAGTGAGAAAACTCCATGTGGGCGTTCCGGTAGTGCCATCAGCGTTTTTCAAAATCCACGTATCATTGAAGTACGTCGAGAAGCAGTCGTTCCCTCCGAAGACGATCATCGTGTTATTGGCTGGATTGTAGACCGCACGATGGCCGCCTCTTGCCGATGGCGGCGTGCCCGCAGGAGTAACCTGCACCCAGGTAGGGACCGCGCCCACACCGTTAGCGTTCTCCAGAATCCAAAGCTCGTTATTACACGGCGCGGCGTAGCCCGCGCTACCACCAAAAACAACCATCCGGTTGCTGGCGGGATTGTAGATAGCGGAATGTCCCGCTCTCGCCGATGGAGCACTTCCTGTAGGCTTCGCTTTGGTCCACGATGAGGTGACTGAAGGGTTGGTCGCTGCGTTCAGGTACCAGACATCATTGAAATGTGTCGCTGGAGGAGAATCAACGGAGGTTGTGAACCCTCCAAAGACAATCATGCGGCCCGACGTGGTGTCGAGCACGGCGGTGTGTGCGCTGCGAGAAAGCGGACCCCTGGGAGTCCACTGCGCCATGCCAATTCCGGCAAAAGCTCCCAAGAAAGCCCAGGCCACAATTACAACCTTGCAAAGATACTTTTTTCGGTTCATTACTTTACCTCCGAAGATCGCGAAAGTCCGTTTCATAGATTCTCCTTTTTGGGTCAGTTCTTCTTGAGCGCCGCTACAGCGATCGCGAACCCTTGATGTTTACTTGCCGTCTTCCGTCCCCACGATCGAAACTCGGCCTCTACCTAGTAACGCGAAGAAACGACCGAAAAAGGTCCGCATTTCTTTTGATCTAGGTCGCGGGCGGTTGTGGTTTTCCGCCCAAAGAATCTGCATGTGTCACAAAACACAGGCGTAAACTCCGTTGGTTTTGCATTCGACTGGGTATATACTTCAACGCCATAGAGATCGCGATTCTTGGGGTGAATTGGAAGTGTTCGCGAGCTCATATCGGATACTCCCTCGCTTTTATCTTTTCTTCTGGATTTCTAAGTTCGAGTGATCGCGACAGCGGTGTCCATTCACGCCCCGGTGGTTCCGGTCATCGCGTACGAGGTTGTTATGGATGCGCCAGATGCGCCAATAGATGTGGCCACCCTCCTGGGTGAACTCGATGTCGGCAATGACAAGGAAGCAGCCGAGTTGGTAGTGCTGCTCTACTCGGAACTGCGGAGTCTGGCGTCTCGCTACTTGAAGCGGGAGCGCCGTGAGCACACCTTACAGACAACCGCCCTGGTGCATGAGGCCTATCTTCGCTTGGCCGATCAAAGAGAGGTTCATTGGAAGAACAGGGAGCAGTTCCTGGGCGTTGCCGCACAACTGATGCGCCGTATCCTGGTTGACCACAGCCGTGGCCATGACGCCAAAAAACGCGGCCGAGGCTTTGAGAAAGTATTCCTGGAAGAGGCCGCCGGCGTTTCCAAAGAGAAGGCAGCGGACGTCATTGCTTTGGATGAAGCTCTGACCCGACTGGCCGAATTCGATCCGCAGCAAGCCCATCTTGTGGAGTTGCGTTTTTTTGGTGGTTTAAGCACTGAGGAGTCGGCCGGAGTTCTGGGAGTTTCCCGCACGACGGTTAAGCGCAACTGGAACCTGGCAAAGGCGTGGCTTGCGCGTGAGCTACGCAAAGGCGGCCAGAAAGATGCCTGAAAAGTGGGACCAAGTGAAGGAGTTGTTCACGTTGGCCCTGGAGCGGGACCCCGGGGAGCGGAGTGGTTTTTTGCGCGAGGCCTGCGGCGCCGACGACTCTCTGCGCACCGAAATAGAATCGCTGCTGTCGAGCTTCGACGGCGCCGCCACTTTTCTGGAGGATTGTCCCGCCGCCGATCTGCTGTCCGCGCAGTCGCGTGCGATGACGGGAAGAAGGATTGGGGCGTACCGCATCATCCGCGAGATTGGGCAGGGCGGCATGGCGGTGGTTTATTTGGCTGAGCGTGCGGATGACCAGTATCGCAAACGTGTAGCCATCAAAATGCTGAAGCCAGGGACTAAGCAGGATGAAATCCTCCGGCGTTTTCGCAACGAGCGACAGGCGCTGGCCGCTCTGGACCACCCCAGCATCGTACGACTCCTCGACGGTGGGAGCACCGAAGAAGGCTTGCCTTATCTGATCATGGAGTACGTCGAGGGCGTTCGTATCGACGAATATTGCGATACTCGCAGACTGTCGATCACCGAACGCTTGCAGTTGTTCCGTGCCGTCTGCCTGGCAGTGCAATACGCCCATGAGACCCTCGTCATCCATCGTGATCTGAAGCCCAGCAATATTCTGATTACCAAGGAGGGCGTGGTCCGGCTCTTGGATTTTGGCATTGCCAAAGTGCTCAACCCGCAATGGTCCCCAGACACGAGGCTTACCCGAACCGATTGGCGTCCGATGACGCCCGAGTACGCGAGTCCCGAACAGTTGCGCGGAGCACCGGTCACAAAGACCACGGATATCTATTCGCTCGGACTCTTGCTTTACGAGCTGTTGACCGGGCATCGGCCGTATCGGGCTCGTCACGATTGTGCTTTGGAGATCGAGCGCCACCGTGATAACCAGGAACCGGAGAAGCCGAGTGTGGCAGTCGGCAGGATTGACGAAAAAGCATCTCGCGATGGCAGCACGCGAACCGTAATCACCCCTCAATTAGTTGCTGAAGTACGTGCCGTTCGGCCCCAAGACCTGCCGCGTTGCTTGCGAGGCGATCTCGACACCATCGTGATGAAGGCAATCCGCACGGAGCCGGAACATCGTTATGCCTCCGCGGAAGAGTTCTCGAACGATATCGAGCGGCACCTTTCGGGTTTGCCCATTAAAGCCCGTAAACCTACTCTTCTCTACCGCGGTGGGAAATTCGTCCGTCGGCATACGGAGTCGTTGGCTACCGCCATACTGATACTCGCGGTGACAGCTGGTTTGGGGGTGTGGGCAGCGCGCAGATTGTGGAAACAGGAGACTGCCACCGAGCCAACGTCCAGCGCTCATCACGTTCGAATACGTCCCTCGGTCGCTGTATTAGGGTTTAAGAATCTCTCCAGCCGCCTGGACACCGTTTGGATTTCGACCGCGCTGTCGGAGATGTTGACTGCGGAACTGGCAGCCGGCGAGCAATTGCGCACTGTACCGGACGAGACAGTCGCGCGAACGAAAATCGACCTTGGTCTTTCCAATGTAGAGAGTCTGCCTCCCGACACATTGACGCAAGTTCGCAAGAACCTGGCAAGCGACTTCATCATTCTCGGCTCATATCTCGACCTGGGAGAAGAAAAGGGAGGCCAAATTCGCCTCGACCTTCGCCTCGAAGACGCTGTCAAAGGAGAAACTGTCGCTGCCGTCTCGGAAACGGGCACTGAGAAAACCATCATCGACCTCGCTTCGCAGGTTGGTGCGCGCTTGCGCGAGCAGTTCGGGCTGGCGAAGCTTTCCCAAATCGAATCCGACGGAGTTCGAGCCGAGCTACCGTCGAATCCGGAAGCAATACGTCCGTATTCGCAAGGACTCGCCAAGATCAGGGCCTTTGATGCACTATCGGCACAGGAGCTCCTCAGCCGCGCTGTCGCTGCCGATCCCTCCTTTCCTCTGGCTCACTCTGAGCTCGCAAGGACGTGGTCGTCCCTCGGGTATGACTCCAACGCGCAGCAGGAAGCAAAGCAAGCCTTGGATGGAGCGGGCAATCTTTCGCGTGAGAAGCACCTGCTCGTCGAGGCCCGGTTCTATGAGACGAGCAGGAATTGGGAGAAGGCCATTGAAGCCTATCAGACTCTATTCAGCTTTTTCCCCGACAATCTCGAGTACGGCTTGCAGCTGGCAAACGCTGAAACTGCTGGCGGCCGAGGCAAGGATGCATTGAAGAGCTTGGCCGCTCTCGATGCCTCGGGGGTGCAGACAAAGGGCGACCCGCGAATCGATGTGGCCAGATCGGACGCCGCTGCGTCGCTCGGCGACAACAAACTCAGGCAAGACAAGGCAGAGCTCGCGGCACAAGAAGCAGGTGATCAAGGGGCCAAACTCCTGGTGGCTCGCGCACGAAATTCTGAGTGCCGGGCTTTAGCGGATCTTGGCGAAAACGACAAGGCCAAGCGTACCTGCGAAGAAGCGCGACAGATCTATGAAGCCGCGGGAGACCGCAACGGTTTGGCGCAGACCCTGCACGACATGGCTGAGGTCCCCATCAATCAAGGAGATTTCGCTGCGGCTGAGAAGTTGTACAGTCAAGCACTTACCATAGCGCGAGCCATCGGCAATCAGAAGGGTCAGGGGAGAGAACTGTTGGACCTCGGCCTCATTTCTGCCAAGAAAGGTGACTTCACCACTGCGCGACGGATGTATGACGAGTCATTGCGGAGTTACCAGAAGGCGGGTGACAAGTATGGAATGGCCAGCGTGATGGGCAATACCGGCACCCTCTTGCGCGCACAAGGGAAATTGCAGGACGCACTTAACCATTTTCAACAGACGTTCGAGTTGTCTAGCGAAGTGGGACATCGGGGTTCAGCTGCGCAAGCCATGGCGGCAATTGGAGACGTATTGTTAGAAGAAGGAAATCTGCCTGGGGCTTACAAAATGTACCAACAGGCCTCGACTATTGAGCGCGAGATTGGTGGAAAGAATGTCTACGCCTCAACGCTCAGTCAAATGGGGCGAGTGTTTCGGCAACAGGCGAAAGCGGATCAGGCACAACAAGCTTATCGTGAGTCCCTTTCCCTGCAGGAGGAACTTGGAAATAAAAGCGACGCCGCCGAAACTCGCCTGGCGCTGGCGGAATTGGATTGCGATTCCGGCAAAGGAACCGAGGCAGAACAACTCAGCCGCGCGGCCGTCGAAGCGTTTCGCGCGGATGCTTACGCAGATGAGGAGATCTTCGCGCAATCTATGTTATCCAGAGCCCTTCTTCAACAAGGAAAGGTAAACGAGGCGCGTGCAGCCGTCGCCGAAGCGGTCCGACTTTCGGAAAAGAGCCAGGATGTAACCGTTCGAATCCCGGTGATACTTGATCATGCCTACGTCATGGCAGCCGGGAAAAACCTGGGCGGAGCGGAGACCACCGCTCAAGAAGGGCTGACCCGTGCGCGCAACCTGGGTCTTTTTCGCTTGCAACTGGAGGCCTCTCTCGCTCTGGGTCAGATTCAGATGACAGGGCCAAATCCCGCCGCGGGTCGCAAACGGCTCGAGGAAACGGAAGAAACCGCACATTCAAAGGGTTTCGAGCTTATCGCACGGAAGGCCAGTGCTGCGCGACAAGCAAACAGCCGTTAGGCTTCGCAAACTTGGACTGGAACTCCCTTTCCTTTACAGAGAATTCTCGATCGCCAGCGCCATGCCCATGCCGCCGCTGACGCAAAGCGTGGCCAAGCCGCGGCGTGCTTTTCGCTTCAGCATTTCGTGGACCAAGGTCACCGTGATGCGCGTTCCGGTGCAGCCGATGGGATGGCCGAGGGCGATGGCGCCGCCGTTGACGTTGAGTTTCTCGCGATCGAAGTGCAACTCGCGATCGCACGCCAGCACCTGAGCGGCGAATGCTTCATTGAGTTCGACCAGATCGAACTCGCTGAGATTGAGGCCGTGCTTCTTTTCCATTTTGCGGATGGCCGGCACCGGCCCGATGCCCATGAGGCGCGGATCCACGCCCGCGGAAGTCGCGGCGAGAATTCGCGCCAGCGGCTTCAGGTTATTCTGCTGGACGAATTTCTCGCTCCCCAGCACCACCGCCGCCGCGCCATCGGTGATGCCGGAAGAATTTGCGGCAGTAACGGTACCGGTCTTGGAAAAAACTGGAGCGAGTTTGGCCATCTTCTCCATGGTCGCGTCGAGAAACAAATGTTCATCGCGTGTGCAAACGGTGCTGCCCTTCTTGCCTTCGATTGTGACGGAAGCAATTTCGGCATCGAAACGTCCACTGGATTGCGCCGCCGCGGCGCGCTGCTGCGACACGAGCGCAAACTGGTCCTGCTCTTCCCGCGAGATCTTGTATTGCCCGGCGAGAATCTCAGCCGTCGCGCCCATCAGCATCTTCGCCATCGGGCAGAAAAATCCGTCGCGATGCATGCCGTCGACCAGTTCCTGATGGCCGAGACGATATCCCCAGCGAGCGCCCTCGAGATAATAAGGAAGCCGCGACATCGACTCGGTTCCGCCCGCCAGCACGCACTCCAGGTTGCCGGTAGCAATCTCCTGGAAGCCGAGCGCGATGGTTTTGATGCCCGACGCACACGCCTTGTTCACCGTGTAGGCTGGAACTTCCTGAGGAACGCCGCTGCGGATGGAAATCTGCCGCCCGGGATTGGGACCGCCTCCCGCCTGCCGGGCGTTGCCGAAGATCGTTTCTTCGACCTGCTGCGGCTGCACTCCAGCACGTTCGAGCGCTGCCTTGGCGGCGACCACGCCCATATCCGCGGCGGAGAGCGAGGCGAGCGCGCCTCCAAACTTGCCGATGGGCGTGCGCACGGCGGAGAGAATGTACACGTTGTTCACCAGAGCCTCCCAAACCTTTCAGTCTAGACCAAACATGGCTTGGTTGTACCGTGTGGAAGCGGGGCAAAGCCCCGTCCCCACACGAGCGGGACGGCGTACGCGGTAAACTACCCAACGTGAATATTCTCTACGGAATCAATACGGTTACCGAAGCGCTCAAAGCGCGCGGGCGCAACTTCGAGTGGGTGGGTGTCGCCAAGGAGCGGAAAGATATTCGTCTGCGGCGGGTGATTGACGAGTGCCGCAAGATCGGCGTTCCGGTTCGCGTTTTGTCGCGTGAGGAACTCGACGAAATTGCCGGCAATGCGGCGCATCAGGGCCTGGTGGCCGCAACTTCGGCAAAACAATATAGCGATCTCGATGACATCGTGGCATCGCGTCGCGGCGAGCGCTCGCTGATCGTTGTGCTCGATGGAGTCGAAGATCCGCACAATCTGGGAGCGATCCTGCGCACCGCGGACGCTGCTGGAGCCGATGGCGTGGTGATTCCCGAACGCCGGTCCGCCGCGGTCACCGGCGCGGTGGCCAAGGTTTCGGCGGGCGCGAGCGAACACCTTCCGGTTGCCAAAGTCACGAACATATCGCGCGCGCTCGAGGAATTGAAGGAGAAGGATCTGTGGATCGTCGGGTTGGACGAGCGCGGCGGGCAAACTTACGATGCGGTTGACTACAAGATGAACTGCGCCATCGTGCTCGGCGCCGAAGGCAAGGGACTGCACGACCTGGTGCGGAAACACTGCGATTTCCTGGTGTCGATTCCGATGCTGGGCAAGGTGCCGTCGCTGAATGTATCGGTGGCGGCGGGTGTGGTGCTGTATGAAGTTGTGCGGCAGAGGCGGCAAGCCGCATCCAAGAAAGTATGAAGTTCCTCTCTGTCCTCTCTGTCCTCTCTGTCCTCTGTGGTTCAAGCTTTTTCGCCGCTGCCCTGGAGCGCGAAGCCTTTACCATTGCGAAATATGATTTGCAGATTCGCCTGGAGCCGCGGCAGCAGAGGCTCGGCGCCCGGGGCAAGATCACTTTGCGCAACGACTCGGCTCACCCGCAGAAGATCGCCGCCCTGCAGATTTCTTCATCTCTCAATTGGCGCTCGATTCGGGTGGACGGCAAGGTCGTCCAATTTGTTTCGCAACCCTACATTTCCGACATCGACCACACCGGCGCGCTTTCCGAAGCCATCGTTACGCTGCCCGCTGAAATCAAGCCGAAAGATTCCGTGGAGGTCGAAATCGGCTACGAGGGTGTAATTGCGCTGGACGCGACGCGCCTGACTCGGGTCGGAGTGCCGGAGGAGATTGCCCAGCACACGAGCTGGGACCAGATCAGTTCCTCATTCACGGCGGTGCGGGGCGCGGGATATGTGGCGTGGTATCCAATTACGACCGAGTCGGCGGATTTCTCCGAGGGCAACAGCCTGTTTGAGGTTGCCGACCGATGGAAGGCGCGGGAAGCGGGGAGCGACTTCAAGCTTGCGCTGAGCTTGCAGGGGGGGAGTGTGGACGCGATTCTGCTGTGCGGCGCGGAAGCTCGCGGTTCTTCCGCTGGGGCGGGAAGAGATCGGGGGATCCGAGTGGAATGTGGCTGGAGTCCGCTGGGGACGGTCACTCCAACCTTTGCGATGGCCGAATATGTGGACCAGTCCAAGGCGCCTTTAGAATTGTTCAGTCTGCCGGGCCACGAGAAAGGGGCGGCGAAATATTCCAACGCGCTCGAACCGGCAATGAAGTTTGTCAGCGGATGGTTTGGCCAGCCGGTCGCGCCGGTCGCGATTGCCGATTTTTCCGATCCGCATTCCGCTCCGTTTGAGAGCGGCACCTTGTTGATGGCGTCGATGGCTGCGGAGGACTCGAAGCTCGCGGGCATCAACCTGGTTCACGAACTGGTTCATTCCGCGTTGCCATCGTCGAGGCCCTGGGTGTACGAGGGCTTGGCTCACTTTGCCGAGGCGATGTATCGCCAGGAGCAAGGTGGGCGTCAAGCAGCGCTCGACCTTCTTGGGCTGCACCGGGCGGCGTTTCTTGATTCGGAAAAAGAAGTCGCAGCCGCGGCGCAGAAGAACGTTGGGGAGAAGAATGTTGGCCAACCGCTGGCCGGCACGTTTGATGAAACCTACTATCGGAGCAAAGCTGCCTATGTGTGGTGGATGTTACGCGACATGACTGGCGACGATGCGCTGAAGCAGGCCATTCGCGAGTATCGGCCCGAGGACGACAAGGACAATGACCCAAAGTATGTGGAGCGGCTGATCGAATCCGCCGCCAAGCGCGACCTGGGCTGGTTCTTCGACGACTGGGTGTATCGGGACCGCGGCCTGCCGGATTTTCGCGTGCAGTCGGTGCATCCGTGGAAGACGGACAAAGGTGTGCAGTTTATTACCGTGACACTGGAAAATCTTGGCCATGCCGGCGCGGAAGTACCGTTCACGATATTGTTTGAAGGCGGCGAGATCACGAAGCGAATTGAGGTGCGCGCCAAAGGCACAGCCACAACGCGAGTGGAATTGCCGGGCGCGGCGAGCGAGATCGTGGTCAACGACGGCAGTGTCCCGGAAAGCGACATGACGAATAATGTGTTTCTGAT
>JGI26339J46600_10000123_pt1 | contig 25884 bp, 21 predicted proteins | sample BogFormECP12_OM1_FD_46600 | JGI IMG/M metagenome (IMG submission 46600) | reverse complement strand
TAAGAAAAAAAACGGCTTTGCGGCTGGCCCAGAGTGCGCCCTGCCGTGAATCTGCAAATTGCACGCCACAATGCGGGCGCACAGAAAACTGGAGGAATCAGGTGAAGCACGCAATGAAAATGACACCCGCCATGACGAAATGGGGCACCCTGGTATTCACACTCGGCATGATCATGTTCCTGGGCGCATGCGCGAAGAAGGTCGCTCCGCCGCCGCCCCCGCCGCCACCCGCGCCAACCGCTCCCACAGCCTCTTTGTCGGCGAACCCGAATACTATCGACAAGGGCCAATCGACGTCCCTGACTTGGCAGACCACGAACGCAACCGACGTCAGCATCGACGGAATTGGCGCGGTGGAAACGAGCGGCTCGCGTTGGGTTACGCCCAGCGACTCGACCACCTATCATCTCGTCGCCAAAGGCGCCGGAGGAACTCAGGATGCCAGCGCTCGCGTCACCGTCAACACGCCGCCCCCGCCGCCCCCGCCCCCGCCTTCCATTACCGAGGAGGAACTCTTCGCGCAAAACGTGAAGGACATTTACTTCGATTACGACAAGTACGATGTGCGCGCCGACCAGCAGGGCTCGTTGCAGGGCGATGCCCAGTTCCTGCAGCAGCATGCCAACATCCACATCACGATCGAAGGACACTGCGACGAGCGCGGCTCGACCGAATATAACCTGGCTCTGGGCACCAATCGCGCGGACACAGTGAAGAACGCGCTCATCCAGGCTGGAGTTGCTGGCGGTCGGATCAAGACCATCAGCTATGGCAAGGAAAAGCCGTTCTGCACCGAGTCCAACGAAAGCTGCTGGCAGCAAAACCGCCGCGGACACTTCGTGTACGAAAAATGAGCGGAGCGTGTGGAGAGACGGGCGTCTCGCCCGTCCAGCCGGGCGGCGACGCCCGGCTCTCCACCGCTCAGCGCGTTTTTGACATCCAATAGGTTAACTATGAAATCCAATCGCATATCGCTCGTTCTCTCGCTGTTCCTGGCGCTCTTCCTCATTATCGGGATCGCTCCCGCTTACGGCGCCAGCAAGGAAATCATCGAACTGCAAACGCGGGTCGAACAGTTACAGCAGCAGATGACGCAGATGAAGCAATCTTTCGACGAGCGCATGGGCGTCATGAAGAGTCTGCTCGAGCAGAACACCGACGCCGCCAACAAAGTAACCGCCGCCATCGGCGACCTGCAATCCTCCATCAACAAACAGCAGCAGGATCGCGCCGCGCAGCTCGACCAGATCTCCGGACAGATTCAGGCGCTGAACGACACCATGGACGAGCTCAAGGTCCGGTTCGCCAAGCTGAGCAAGCAGTTCGAGGACATGCAAGCCGCGCAGCAGTCCATGGCCGCGCAGCAGGCGCAAGCGCAGCAGCAAGCCCAGGCGATGGCTCAGGCTCCTCCGCCCGACGTGCTCTACAACAACGCCCTGCGCGATTACAACGGTGGGAAAAACGATCTGGCGGTCCAGGAATTCAACGACTACATCAAGTTCTACCCCAACACCGACCTGGCCGGGAACGCATATTTCTATCTAGCCGAAATTCAGTTCAAGGCCGGCGATTACCAGAAAGCGGTCGCGAACTATGATCTGGTTCTGCAAACTTTTCCCAGCGGAAACAAGGCTGCCTCCGCCCAGCTCAAGAAGGGATACGCTCTCCTCGAACTCGGAAAAGAAGACGAGGGCACGCAAGAATTGAAGCACGTCATCCAGCGCTATCCCCGCACCACCGAAGCCACCCAAGCCCGTGAGAGATTGCGCAAAGTGGGAGCGGCGCCGAAAAGCCATTAGCTTCGCGAGTGGAGATGCCGTGTGGAGCGGACACTCTTGTCCGCTGCCCTGGCTGTTGCTTTTAGGTTTAGCCTCGAACAATCGTCTACCCCGAGGCTGCATTCGCCGCACGCTTTTCGCGGACGGGAGTGTGCGCGCCACACCTTCACATTACGGGCGCCGCGCCGTATTTGGCACGATCACTCCGCCTTCAATCTTCGGGATACCGAAGTGCCCGCCGAGATGGGAAAGGTCGAGCGGACTGATGGACCCGGAAACCACGATAAAGTTGACCTCATTCGACTTGGCCATGAGAACCGCGACGTTGCTGATCGCATTATTCTCCAGGCGAATCCAGAGATCGCTCTCACCTGCGCCTCCATCTTTCTCTTGTTTGTTCATCAGTTGTTTCCAACCCGCCGCGCGGTACTCCTCTTTCACCGCGCTCAGGGCCTGCGGATCGTACATCCAGGCCCCCGGAAAATGGTAACTGTGGACCGAGACCCCACTCACGCCTGCGATCACGCGGCGAAGGTCCTCGTTGTCCGGATCCATTTTGGCCGCGAATACCAGCATGGAGTGGTCCAGCGTGAACTCGGTCTTCGACGACGCGCCTTGCCGCAGAGCCTCCATACCCCGGGGAATCCACTCGTGCTGCGGTTGCGCCTCGGTGAATGTGGCTGTAGAAATGCCGATCAAAACAACAAGAACAATGCCGGACAATCTCATAGAGCGCCTCAATCGTTAGACGGGGCCTGTCCCAACCCGTGAGCACAGAACCCCTAGGCCAATAAGAACCCGGCGCGGGGATATTAGTTGCATGAAACCGGAATCCAGACCCTTAGTTGTTGACCTTTCGACTGCGCGAAGAGCGCGGAACGCCGTTTCGGCCGCATTAGAATGTTTCTGCGAGCGCTCATTGCGGGCGCAGAAGGTTTGGGTATGGCCGAATACAACTTTCAGTTGCGCGGCTGGCAGGCTCTCATCGCACTCCCATTAGTGCTCGGCTTTTGGGGCATTGAGATGTACCTGAACGTCCGCCCGGTGGACGACGCGATGCGCGACGCTGTGCGTCTCGAACTGCTCAACGAATATTCAGGGCGCGGCCCGAAGGATGTTGCGCGTCTGGTCGCGGAGGCGCGCGCCGGCTCGCCAGTCGAACCTGTGCAGCCGCTCGTTCAGCGCGACCTGGAATTTACCTCGATGGCAGCGCGCGGCAAGATGGGTGGACCGGTGACCCTCGTTCGAGCCGAAATCACGGTAGACGGAGGCCCGCCGCCGGACGGCCGCCCGGTTCGATATTTCCGCATGTCGACCAAGTTCATGGGCGGCGGCTGGATGGTAGTGGGCGAAAGCGATTCCTACAGCTATTTCATGCAACTGGCACCCTGATCCCAGCTAATCCTGGAGGCATCCCCGCCAGCCTCAGACGACGTCCGCCGCGGTCGTCTTCTCTGCCACTACGCCGCTTGGCCGCAGCGTGACCCAATCGGTCTGCACACGATCCCATCCCTGAATGAGGAAGCCGTACGATTCGAAGAGCTGCCGAATCTGCGGCCGCTGCCAGCCGGCAATTTCTTCCAGAATCGGCACCAGTGTCGCCAGCGCGTTGTCGCCCAGCACCGTGCGCTTCGCGATCTGCGCTACCAGCTTCGATTCCGACACGGCAATGGTGAAGCCGTCGCGACGGTTTACGTGCAGCATCACATGAATGTCGGAACTGCCGTCGCCAACGTAAACAATATGGTCCGCCGGGATGCCGAGCTGTTCTTCAAGTTGATCCAACCGCGTGACTTTTCCATAGCCGGCCGTCGCTCGCACCAGGGTTTCGATCTCGCCCGAGGCTTTGTACTTGAACTCGGTGCCAAAGATGTGGTCCTCCGGCACGATCCCCTCCAACGCCGACTGGATCACCTCTACCGGCGCCGCCGAGAGCACATAGAAATCAAAGTGGAATCCGTCGATCCGCCGGTCGAGTATCTCGTAAATCTGCTTGATGTTCTCCTTGAGGCGAATGCGCTTGCCCACTTCGAAGAGGTCATCGCGCCGGACGCGCGAACGGAATTCGGGATCGTGCAAGAGCAGATAAGAAAGTTCGGCGCCTTGCTGAACCAGGTTCAGCTTCGCCATGCCCTTGGCCTTGCGCTCGAATTCCCCGACAGAAATGCCGAGTAACTCGCTCAGTACGTAACCCGTATCGTTGAAGGTCAACGTCTGATCGAAGTCGCTGGCAAACAGATAATGTTTCCGAAATTTGCTAACCATGTTCTATTTTAGATTCAAGATCACGTTAATCGACGATTAAATTTACCAATCGTAGCTATTACAACAACTTGCGGGGGGACGCATACACCGGCAGGTTGTTGCCCGCTGCGGGCTTTCGGCGTAGCCTAACCTTGTAATCATTCTTATAAACGTACCTCGAAAGGCCTGTTATGCCGAAAAGCGTCAGTGACCACCTTCGCAATGATGCCGACCGCGGGAAAGGTTCCCTTGAGCCGGACGAACGCGCCCAAACCAGCAACAACTCCATGAAGAACCAGCTCTCGCACCGCAACCCCGACCCCATGCAGGACGGCGCCGACAGCGATTTCCCCGAGCCCGGCCACAGCCCCGAGCACTCCTTCGAGGGAGAGGTGAAGAAAACGGGCTAGCATCGCGAACAGTTAAACAATGGAGGGACTGGCGTCCTCACCCGTCCAGAGTTGCGTAGGGACGGCTGCCCCCGGCCGTCCAAGCCGAGCGCAGCTCGGCCGCCTGCCTGTGGTCACAGCAACCCTGGATTCGCTATAAACAATTTGAGCCGGTCCCGAGTGGAGCCGGCTCAAATGCGGCCATCTTTCGCAGAACTCTACCGCAGCTCTTCCATGCACTTCGCCAGCGCTTCCCTGCTCGGCCGTGTCACCGATTCCGGCAACGTCGCCAGCGGCTCATCCGCCACGTTCAGCATGTCGATAAAGCTCGGCGCATTGGCATTGATGTAGAACACGCCCGTCAGCACTTCGCCTTTCGCATGCGATTCCATCAACCGGCTCACCGCCTGAATCTTATCCGTCGGATCGTACTCCTGCTCCAGCTTCCGCAGCCGCAGGCTCGACCCGTCGTGCATCGTAACTTCNANCGTCGTCCCATGGTCGTAGTCNACATTGATTTCCTCAAACGAGGGCACAAAGCTGACTTCGTGCAGCGGCTCCTCATGGGCCTGCATGTATTTGTAAGACTTGGTCGAGCCCTCGTGGTCGTTGAAGGTCACGCACGGCGAAACCACGTCCAGCATTACCGTGCCGTTGTGAGCGATGGCAGCCTTGAGCATAGTGTGAAGCTGCCGCTTGTCCCCGGAGAACGAGCGCCCCACGAACGTGGCGCCCAACTGAATGGCCATGGCGCAGGTATCAACCGGCGGAAGGTCGTTCACCACGCCACTTTTCAGCGTTGACCCCAAATCGGCGGTCGCGGAAAACTGGCCTTTCGTCAGACCGTAACAGCCGTTGTCTTCGATGACGTAGATGATCGGCAGGTTGCGCCGCATCAGGTGGACAAATTGTCCGGCGCCGATTGAAACCGTGTCGCCGTCGCCGGTCACACCCAGTGCGATCAAGTTCTTGTTCGCCAGCATCGCTCCCGTCGCTATCGAAGGCATGCGGCCATGCACGGAGTTAAAGCTGTGCGCGCGATTCATGAAATAAGCCGGACTCTTCGAGGAACAGCCGATACCGCTGAGCTTGGCCACGCGCTCGGGCTTCACACCCATTTCATACATCGCGTCAATGATGCGTTCGGAAATCGCGTTATGCCCGCAACCGGCGCAGAGCGTCGTCTTCCCGCCGCGATAGTCAACCACTTGCAACCCAATGCGGTTAGTCTTTGGAGCGGGAGCAGGTGCCGGCGTGTTGCTGGTTGTCGTCTCCATCTTACTTACCCTCCATCGTCATGAGTTCGTCGGTCACCGATCGCGCGTCGATTGACAATCCGTGGATATGGCAGATTGAACGCAAGCGGGGCGTCAACTCCGGCTTGATGTCGAGCTTGAGCAGGCTGGCCATCTGCCCGTCGCGGTTTTGTTCCACCACATACACCCGCTCGTGCCGCTCAATGAAGTCGTGAACCTCGCGCGTAAACGGATACGACAGCACGCGAATATAATCCGTTTCCAGTTTGTGCTCTTTGGACAATTGATCGCGCGACTCGACGATCGCCCAGTGCGTCGTGCCATACGCCAGGATGCCGATCTTCGACTTCCCATGGCCCGCCAGCTCCGGCCGCGGCACAAACGACCGAGCCGTCTCGAACTTCTTGTTGATCCGCTCCATGTTGCGTTCGAAATTGTCGGGGCGTTCGCTGTACTGCGCCTTTTCATTGTGGCCGCTGCCACGCGCAAAATAAGACGCCGCGGGATGATCCGTGCCCGGCAGCGTGCGATAGCCGATGCCGTCGCCATCCACATCTTGGTAGCGGGCAAAGCCACCCGCCTTCTGCAGATCCTCCTTACTCAAAACTTTTCCGCGATCGATCGGTTTATCGGGATAAGGAAACGGATCCGACATCCAGTTGTTCATCCCCAGGTCGAGGTCCGACATCACGAACACCGGCGTCTGAAATCGCTCGGCCAAATCAAAAGCATCCTGCGCCATTGTGAAGCACTCGCTGACCGAGTCCGGAAACAGCATGATGTGCTTGGTGTCGCCGTGGCTGAGGAATGCCGTCGAGAGCAAATCGCCTTGAGCCGTACGAGTGGGCAAGCCGGTCGATGGCCCAACCCGCTGAATGTCCCAGATCACCGCCGGAATTTCCACGTAATACGCCAGTCCCGTGAACTCTGCCATCAGCGAGATGCCCGGACCCGACGTCGCAGTCATCGAGCGCGCACCCGCCCACGCTGCCCCGATCACCATGCCAATCGCCGCCAGTTCGTCTTCGGCTTGCACGATGGCAAAAGTCGCCTTGCCATCCGGCCCGACGCGGTATTCCTTCATGTACTCAATCATGGTCTCGACCAGCGATGACGACGGCGTGATCGGATACCAGGTCACCACCGTGCAACCGGCAAACATGCATCCCATGGCCGCGGCGGAATTGCCGTCCACGATGATCTTGCCTTTCGTCTTGTCCATGCGCTGGATGTAGAACGGATCGCGCTTCTTCAGGTTCGCCGCGGCATAATCGTGTCCTGCCTTCGCCGCCGCCAGGTTCAAGGTTGCCGCCTTTACTTTTTTCGCGAACTGCTTGCGGACCGCCTTCTCCACCTCGGCAAAATCGATTTCCAGCAATTGCGCCGCCACCCCGACGTAGATCATGTTCTTGATCAGCTTGCGCAGCTTGGCTTCCGGACACACCGCCGCCACCAGCTTGTCGTAAGGCACCGCGTAAAAAATCAAATCGTCGCGCAACTTGTCGAGCGCCAGCGGCTCGTCGTAAAGCACGGCAGCACCCGCCCCCAGCGTCTTCACGTCGTCCTGCGCCGTCTCCGCATTCATCGCGATGAGCAGGTCGATCTCTTTCTTGCGCGCGATGTACCCATCTTTATTGGCGCGGATCGTGTACCAGGTCGGCAGTCCGGCAATGTTCGAAGGAAACAGGTTCTTCCCCGAAATCGGCACCCCCATCTGGAAAATGCTGCGCAACAAAACGGTGTTGGAACTTTGCGACCCCGAGCCATTCACCGTAGCAACCTGAATGCTCATGTCATTAACAACACGCCTTTGCCCCAATCGCCCGGACAATTCCTGGGGCACGACAACAGTAGTGGCCATCCCTATGCCTTTCTCGTCTGAACCGTATAAAGTTTTGACCGGGCAAACCCCATTCGCCCGGAAGTCTAGCGGAGTGAAGAGTGAAAACCTTTTAGTATACCCGTTATTATACGCGCCCGCAGGCCGCCGGAGTAATCAGAACATCAACACGAAAGAGTCCGGTGGACCCATCTCCGGAATTTCGGGACTCGGCAAATGGCGTTTCGGAGAACCCACCGCTTTTGTCCTGCGGTGGCACCATTTTACGGGCGTGATTGTCGAGGGTCATTTATTTGGGGGGATACCGTCTAGAACGGGAAAACTACTACACGTAACCACTCGGTGGACAGGCGAGCCCCTGGGAACCGGGGCGGGAGCGCGGACCAGGTGTGCGGAGCGGGGCGCGGGTGGAGCGGGGATGGGGAGAGTGGCGGTCGAGAGCAGGCCTGAGCGCTGAGAACGTGGTCAATGAGTGTTATGGCGATATTACGACAGCTACGAATATGCTTGTTGTGCGAGGGTCTGGGGTGGGACTAACATTCCGTTGGTGGAAATTCAGGACCTTGCGGCAACAAGGAGGTTCACATGCGAATGCCGAGAAGGGGATTCTATCAACTTATTGTTCTAGTCCTGCTGGTTTGCCTGGCCATGCCGCTTGCGCTGGGGGCGGATTTCTGGGCCAAGAAACCGTACCAAAATTGGTCTAAGGAAGAGACAAACCGGATGCTGGAAGAATCGCCTTGGGCCACGACGTTAACGCTGGGCTCTATTCAGACTAAAATAACCGGTCTGGACGCAACGAATGGCCAGGGCTACGGGGGCGAGATGGAAACCAATCCGACCATTAGCTACAATCTCCAGTTTCGGTCGGCGGAACCAATTCGAGAAGCACAGGTGCGCTCTTCCCAACTAAACTCGAATTACGAGTCGATGAGCGCGCAGCAGAAAGCTGCCTTTGACACCAATGCAGGAAAGTTTCTGGCAGCTAAGTTCTCCGACCGAGTCGTGGTTTCCGTGACCTTTAGGACCAACGTCCAAAACTATGAGAGTTTGCTGCGCACTTACTGGGGACGCCAGAGCCTCGCAACGATCGGTGTGTCGGTCTATCTGAATGCCGGCAAAGAGAGGCTGAGCTTATTGGACTACAGCTGCAAGGAAGATACGTTTCAGTTTGTATTTCCCCGCCCTAAACAGATCGGCCTGGACGGAAAGCTGGGCGTGGAATTTATTCACCCCAGAATCAACGCAATCGGGCAGCAGCGAATACTCCAGGAGTTTAGCTTGAAGAAAATGCTGTTCAATGGAGAGCCTGCGTTCTGACGATGCAGGTAGTCAATTCTCGGTCAAGATCTTCGCCTCCTCTTCCGAGAGTAAACGTTCCCGTTACTCGCCTCTGTACGAGCGTGCTCTGCCCATAAGCATGAAGCCGGTTGCCTGAACAGTTGTGAGTGTAAAGGCGATGTTTCAACAAGTATCGACGCTAGGAAAGATGATAAGCCTTCTCGAAAAATGAACCCCCCAGTCCGATGAACGGAATCTATTTCGTCGGCGTCTTGCTCAATAGAAAACCTTGATAGGCCAAGTACGCCGCGATGGCGAACCCTATCCAGCTGATCCAAATTGGCATGACTGCGCCTTCAACGGTGACCTGCCACCCACGAAGGAGGCGGACGGCATGAAGGAGAGCCATCAGAAAGAAGAGTACTGCAGTGACTAGAGAAAAGGTTCGGTGCGTCATTTTCAACCTCCGAAGAACTTGGGGTCAAACTTCAAGGCCGAGGTGACTCCGCAGCACGGCAGGGTAGCCTGGCAGCGATTCGCAACCTTAGTTGTGGAAGCAACTGCAAGACAGACCGCCAAAGTGTGAAGCACGTTTCGTCGTGACATACGCAGTCAGTTTATCGGTTTGTTGACGAGAACAGGCGTGGCTGTTGAAAAACTCCTTCTCTCAAAATCAGCAAAAATAAAATCGCGTCAGGAAGCCCTACAATCGATTTTGTCGAGTCGCCTAGACATTTTCTATCCCCCTAATTTTGCCTGTTTAGGACGAAAAGGGAGTTTTTCAACAGCCACAGGCCTTTGCACCAACGACCTGGTTGTTGGTGAAATGGCAATGTTTCGACAGTTACGATCTACCCGCCAGCAGTGCGTCCGCCTGCCTTTGTGCTTCGTCAAGGTTAGGGGACATGAAACTCGCCCTTAGTCGAGCGGCATGCGCTTCCGTCGAACGGCCAGCCTGTTCGAGCGCGTGGGCGAGCAGCAGGTACCCGATAGCACTCGGCGCCACCACCATCGCGTTTGAAAATTGCTGGATCGCCTCGGTCAAATCGCCATCATGCTGCGCGACTATGCCTAGCCCGACGAGCGCGTCTGGACGCCCGGGGGAGAGCTGCAGCGCCGATTGGTAGCACTGTTTCGCATCTGGATAGTCGCCCATCTGCCGGTACGCGGATCCTAGACCGCTGTAGGCGCTGGCCCGCAGAGCTGGATCCCCGCGGTGAAGAGCCACGGTTTTGTAACGCTCGATGGCGGCTGGGAGGTTGCCACGCTGATGTTCGTAGGCGCCGAGGCCGAGGACGGCGGGAAGATGATCTGGATCGATAGCGAGCGCCGCGCGAAAATGAACAGCAGCCTCTTCAGTCTGTCCCTGTTGATCAAGGTAGCTGGCTAAACCGGTGTGCGCGACGAAGTTGTTTTGAGTGACCTCAAGCGCGCGCAACCAAGCCGTGGGAGTGTCGCTCCAGAAACCGATCTGACGATGGGTTGCCACGCTGAGTGCGATCAGAATCACAGTCGCGAGAACAGCTACGCAGGCGCGCGGAACCTGGCCCCGGCGTGCCCAGTCCGCCACCGTCCATACCGCCATCAGGAACAGCCCGATGAATGGTATGTAAGCATAGCGGTCGGCCCTGGCTTGCTGGCCCACCTGTACGAGCCCGATCATAGGCACCATCGAGACGAGAAACCAAAGCCATCCGACGGCCAGATAGGGCCGCGGACGCCACAGCGAGACCACAATCGCAGTCGCGAAAACGAGAGCCAGCGCCGCCGCGCCAACTTGCCAGGCTGGAAACAACTTAGTGGGATGGGGATAAAGCAATGTCAGACCCGATGGCCAAATCGACATGGCCACGTAACGCACATAAGAAATCAGGGCAGTTTCGATCCGGATGAGCATGATCCGGTAACCGGCGAATGGCCGCAGAGCATGCGCCGCGTGCTGGGCCATCAGCGTCACGACCGCGTCCGCGACTGAAAGAAGAAGCAGGGGCAGCTTTTCCAGCACGAGAAAGGCGAACGAAAACCGCGGCGCTTCCGGACGCTCTGGCGCCGCGGCGGNCATTTTCTGCAGCTGCGTCTGTGGCTGTGTGGCCATGCGACGTAGTGGCCAGTAATCCCAGAGNAANAGAAGAAAAGGGAGGGGAATCACCTGTGGCTTACTCATCAGCGCCAACAAAAACAGAAGAAAGACTACTCCGTAGCGGCGCAGCTTTGGCTGACGCGCATACCATCCGTAAGCGAGCAGAGCGAGCAGAAAGAAGAGCATGCTGAGCACATTCTTCCGTTCCGCGGCCCACGCGACCGATTCGACATTGACAGGATGGAGAGCAAACAGCGCAGCCACCATCAGGCTGCGACAGGTGAATCCGGTGGCGCTCTGCAGCAGCAGGAAAAGAATCGCAGCATTGATCGCGTGCAGGAATGCGCTGACGAAATGATGTTCCGCGGCATTCAAGCCGAACAACTCATAATCGAGCGCATGCGACACCCAAGTCAGCGGATGCCAGTTTCCCATTTCGAAGGTGGTCAACGACCATTTCACCGTAGACCACGTCAGTCCGGCCTGGACATGCGCGTTGTCGGTGATGTAACCTTCGTCGTCGAAATTGATAAACGCGTTGTGAGTGACCGGAATATACAACGTCAAAGTGACACTCATCAATAGCAGGCAGAGCAGAAGCGTGCGTCCGGCGGGGGAGCTAAGCAGCCCCGGGACTTGGGCTGGAATTGCCATGTTCGGAGGCGCGTTTGATGACGATGCTTATTTTGCCAGTAAGGTTAGCACTCGACCTCGTCCTTGGCTAGTGCGGAGTCTCTGATATAGGTGGGTGGCCCCAATCTCCGGCGGGTAAAGTATAACGCGCGTTGCTAAGCGTTGGCGGAGAAGAAAATGGGGTGCCCCACTTCTCGCGCTTTTCGAGAAGTGGGGCTTTTCGCCGCGATTGCCCAGTTCGCTGGTCGAGACTCTTTTCATCACTGCTGGGCGGTGTGCGCCGTCACCGCGACAACCGCGCAGCCCCGCTACTCTCTTACCATGTCGCGGAAATTGAAGCGCTACTATGGCGCTGGAGAACAGCATTTCATCACCTGCAGTTGTTACCGGCGGCAGCCCCTGCCCGGCACGGCCCGCCGTCGGGATCTGTTTCTCACCGTTCTAGAGCAAGTGCGCCGCTATGAGTTCGTGGTGATCGGCTACGTGGTCATGCCCGAGCACTTTCACCTGCTGATCAGCGAGCCGCAAGAGAAGACTCCTTCCACGGTGCTGCAAGCTCTCAAACTCGGCTTTGCGCGCCGCGTTCTGGCGCAGGCGAGGCGACGACGCCACCCGGCCTAGGCCAGCCTCTTCGAGCACGCCCCGCAGCACATCTGGCAGAAACGTTTCTACGATTTCAACGTGTGGACCGAACACAAACGCATCGAGAAACTGCGCTACATGCATCGCAATCCGGTGAAGCGCGGCTTGGTGGCCTCTCCGGAACTCTGGCGCTGGAGCAGTTTCCGCGCCTACTTCCTGGGCGAGGCCGGTCTGGTAAGAGCGAATGAGTGGGAAGTGCTTAAGATGAAGATCCGACCTCCGGCCGCGTAAAGCGGAGTCGAACGGTGTCGGCGTTTCGGCAGGCCACTTCTCGAAAAGCGCGAGAAGTGGCGCACCCCCAGTTATTTCGGTCGGGGTTTAACCACAAACCCACGTCATACTTCCCCGTTGAAGTGGCCCACCCGCCAAGTTATAACCACCCTTGCCGTTGGGAAGGCTTCGGCTGTGAAGAGGTCGGAAAAGAAGNCGGTACGTCCGCCCTGGAGCAGGCGGTGGCCTCCGCGGGAAACAACCATGACAAGTGCGCCGGGCTCGGTTTGGCTTACCTGCGGCCTTCTTACTTAGTCCTTCTGTGCAGCCGGATCCCGCGGTCGAGCCAGCATTGCAGCGTCGCATCTGGCAAGTTGCTCGCGAATCTCGGACATCTGGTCACGTCCGTTGGCGTCGAGGCGACCCGGACTCGCGCTTCGAGCCTTGAGCGCTTCTTGATCCCAGGAGCGGGCCTCACGCCACAGCCGCTTCTTCTCATCGGGCGAACGGGCACGTTCCGCAAGCGCCGCGTACACCTTTCCGAGGTCCAAGTACGACTGACCCATTTCCACTGCGAACCAGAATCCCTTCGATTGCTTGGATTTTCGAAAGTTCGCGAGTCCGTCACGAATCTGCTGCAGTGCTTCCGTTGGTTTGTTTTGTCGAAGAAGGATCTCGCCGATGTTAACGTCACTCCACCCAATGTCGGCTCTGGCCATTTGGTTACTTGGATCGGCTAAGGCCAGTTGTTCGTAGATCGCTAGCTCTTGGCGAGCGCAGCGCAGGGCGGCGTCCAGATCGCCTTTGGTGGCCAGTACGTCCACTGAGGCGTCGTAACTCTCGCCTAGGTAACCCAGGAAGGTTGCATTCTTGGGATCAACGGCTAACAGTCTTTGAAGCATAGTGCGAGCTTTGTTGGCGCTGGCGACGGCCTCATCCGTTCGCCCGAGCCGTGCCAGCATCTTGGCGATGCCGTTGTAATGCTCAGCAACATAGGCCCGTGGGGTTGCACCGGATTGCGGCTGAGCGGCGATCGGTTCGAGGGTCGAAGCCGCTTGCTGGTAATTCTCCAAGGCTCCTGGGAAATCCCCTGTCTTTTCGAGCGCCATGGCCGTGTAATAGTACATTCTGGCCATCCGGAATTGCCGATCGTTATTCTCGGAGGGTAGGGTATTCACTAACGACCGAGTTCGCTCCAACATACGCAGCTCGCCGTCGAAATCACCGCTATTCATGAGCGCGAAGGAAACCTTGAAATACTCTTGCGCAAGGTCACTACGCAGACTCAGATCGCTTGGGTTCGCAGCGGCCAAGGACTCCCGAATCGCGAGCGCCTTGGCATAGCTTACTGAGGCGCCCGCGAAATCATCGAGGTTGGCCGCGCCCGTGAATCCCTGTACATCGCCAATCCTTTCGTAGGCTGAGGCAAGTTCTCGTTGTAGCGCNGGGTCCCCACTCTCCTGGGACAGGCCGTCGAGATACTCTAGCGCTCGTCTTACCAGGAGTTCCCTCGCCTTCGTTGCGCCGGGCAAATCCCGGATGGAGTCATGAATTTCGAACATCAGAGAGTTAGCCAGCTTGCGNACATCGTTAAAGCGTCTTTCCGCTCGCGCCCGCTGCTCGCGTGCAATCTGGGCTTGCTGGTTTGCGATCTGCGCTTGCAGCCGGGCGACGCGGGCTTCGTGCACTGTCACCAACAGCGCTGCAAGGAGCAGGGCCACGGTTGCCGCTGCGGCTGCGGAGCCGGCCCTGTGCCTCATGATGAACTTTGACAAGCGGTATCTAGTGGTGTCTTTACGCGCCATCACCGGCAAGTTTTCCAAGTAACGCCGGATGTCGTCCGCCAATTGCTCCGCCGACGCGTAGCGCCGCTGCGGATCTTTGCGCAAAGCCATCAGCACGATATTGTCAAGGTCGCCGAGCAATCGTTTACTGAGCTTCTCGGGGGAGTCGAAAAGCGCTGTGATGAATCTCCTTCCCGTTGCCTGTTGCGCATCAGTGCCCGATGCGGCTTTGGCTGTCCGGCGAACTGCCGTACTTGGCTTCGGTGGCTCGGTGTCACAGATGGCCCTTGCAATGGCATCCGGGGAGCGATTGTCGAACTGAAACGGGTGGCATCCCGTGAGTAGGACGAACAACACGACCCCAAGCGAATAGACGTCGCTGGCTGTACTGATGCTTTCGCCGCGCACCTGCTCCGGGCTGGCGTACTCCGGCGTCAACATGCGCATGAGACTTATCGTGGCCTCGGCCACGCCCGGAAACGACTCCGGATCAAGAATCTTCGCGATGCCAAAATCCAGCAGCTTGAGCGTTCCTTCGGCAGTCACCAGGATGTTTCCAGGTTTCAGGTCGCGGTGAATCACCATGTGCTGGTGCGCATATTGCACAGCCAGGCAAACTGTACGGAACAGGCGGAGTCGTCCCTCGATCGAAAGTTCGTTCGAGTCGCAGTATTTGTCAATCGGCAGACCTTCCACGAGTTCCATGACAACGTACGGAAGCCCGGCATCGGTCGTCCCGCCATCCAGCAGACGGGCGATGTTGGGGTGCTCTAAATTGGCCAGAATCTGCCGCTCCGCTCGAAAGCGTGCCAAAGCGAACGGCGTATCCAGACCCCGCTTCACAACTTTGATCGCAACCTGTTTCTTGTATTGCTGATCGGCTCTGGCAGCACGGTAAACAGATCCCATGCCGCCCTCGCCGATCATTTCAATGACCTCATACGTTCCTACTCGGCGTCCGACCCACGACTGGGTCTCCTCTTCTGCGATGGTTGCACTGACCCAGGGCTTCTCTAGGAATTCTCCCTTGCCCTCAGAATCTCCCGCCAGAAACGACTCCACTTCCTGCCGCAACAATTGATCCCCGTTGCAGGCTTGGTCGAGGAAAGCGGATCGCTGCTCTGGCTTGAGCTCAAGCGCCTGGTCCAACACACCTTTGATCTGCTGCCAGCGCTCAGGAGTCATGTGAGCTCGCTCCGGCTCAGCTCGCGTTGTAACCATAGCCGCGCCGTGGCCCACTCCCGTTTTATCGTCGCCGGCGACACTTCCAACACCTGCGAGGTCTCCTCAATGGAAAGGCCGCCAAAAAAACGCAGGTCCACGATCTGGGATTGTCTCGGATCTAATGCGGCGAGCCCGTTTAGAGCATCGTCCAATGCAACCAAATCCACTTCCCGCTTCTCGGGCAGTGCGACTCTCTCGTCGAAAGCGAGGGTAACGCAGTTGGCGCCCCGCTTCGCCGCGTTGCGCGAGCGTGTTTGGTCCACCAGGATTTCGCGCATCAGACGAGCGGCAATGGCAAGAAAATGCGTGCGGTTCTCGGCTCGCAACGAAGCTTGTCCCACGAGCCGCAGATAGGCCTCATGCACCAGGGCGGTGCTTTGCAGAGTTTGATGGTCCTGGCCCGCCAGACATCGCCGAGCCAAGCGGCGCAGTTCGTCGTAAACGACCGGGATGAGGGCCTCTCGGGCCGCCGCGTCACCATGGCTCCATCGGGCGAGCAACTCCGTAACCTGGTTGGATGAAGCAGAATCCACGGCCACTTCCCGGAGCCTGTGGGCGGGCCCCTTTGGCGCAGAAGCTATCCCGATTGGGTTCGAAAGTCAATGGAATTGCAATGTCTTAGACGCTGTCTAACACAATACCGAGCGGACGGTCCTGCCCTGGGTCGTGACCGCAAGAACCGCGTTGGGGGCTCGAACCTCGTACTTTTTTTAACTCCCGTGAGCCAAATCGTCGTGGTTTTCCGAATGTATAGGACAGACGGGAAAGTGCCGAGCTTTCCGCTCTGAGACACGGCTAATGGGGTCGGCCGCAGCGGAACGCCTTCGAATTCCCGATGGGAGTCGCCGACATGGCGCAAATGGAGGTTGTGATGAAACGCCTAGTGAAGATTCTGGTTCTCTGGTTCGCCGTAGCAACTGTAGGCTGTATCATCGCGCAGGCCCAGACTTGTGCAGACTGGGCCAAAGTCACAGGATGGAAGGGCAGCTATACGTTGAGCGGCGGCGGAACGGTGACGTCGGGCAGCATAGTCTTCTCCATCAACGAAAGCGCCAGCGCAAACGTGAGTGAAGCCGGTGGAGGTGCCTGTCCGGGCGTCCTGCAGTGGGTCAGCGNTGACACCNACGTTGCTGCATCCNTGAACGACAGCGCGGTGAGTCAATGCAATCCTGGAACCGAGTCGGAAACTGTAATTAGCAGCCCGCCGTTCGAAAGCAATTCGCAGGTGCAGGTTGACTTCTCCAACGGCACATTCAGTTTCACAGCTACTTCATATACGGCTGCGACGGTAACGAGTATAACTTGCACCGGAACCAAGACGACGGAAAGCTTTCCTGCCTACCCGGTAGGGCCGCAGACAAACTGGCCGCAGACATTTGCCCTGCCCAGCTCCGTTCANCCCCTGACAGTCAGCAACTGGACTTTTCAGGATTCGNCCGGNTTCGGCATTGGACTGGCAATAGTGCCCTGGACTCTGAGCTTCAACCTCACTCCGATCATGAATGACAACGTCGATGACGATTGTGAGGAAGACGGCGGCTCGAGCATCGGCTGCCAGAACCAAAGCCTGGGCGAAGATGTGCCGATTGTCGGTACCGGATCGTTTCTACATTACGAAGGCGACCGCGCCTCCGGCACCAATGGCGCGAACAGCGTCGCAACCGCCGATACACTCTCATTGGGAGGTTGGACTCTGAATGTGCACCACGCGTACGATCCCAGCAGCAACACGCTGTTTCTAGGTGATGGTAGACAGCGCAGCTCCTGGCAATTCGGTAGCCCCGTGACCTTGAATGGAAACACTCTGCTCACGTCAAAAGATGGCGGCGAGGTCTATGTTTTCAGCTCCACCGGGCAACATTTGCAAACCCTGAAACCGCTGACCGGGGCCTTGAAGTACCAATTTACCTACGATGCCGCCGGGAACCTGAGCACGATTACTGATGGCAGCGGCAACGTAACCACCATCCAGCGTGATAGCTCCGAGCATCCCACCGCGATCGTTTCGCCATTCGGGCAGACCTCCAGCCTGAGTCTCGACAGCAACGGATTTCTCAGTCAGGTCATGGATCCAGCCGGCAATACCGTNANATTCACCAACACCAGCACGGGTTTGATGACCGCCCGCAGCGATTCCAACGGCAATGTGTACAACTACAGCTACGACAATACGGGCAAGCTAACCCTGGATTCCGATCCTGCTGGCGGTTCCACCACATTGAGCCGCACCGATTCGAACTCGGGCTACAGCGTGACCACGACTACGGCCGTGGGAAGGACGAGCACGTTCCAGGTTACGACCGGCGTTGCCGGCGAACAATTCACAAATACCTGGACAAATGGCCTTCAGGCCACGATGACGAATACGCAACAGAGTGGACAGATCCCGGAAAGCATCTCCCTGCCGGATGGATCTGCGTCGAGCAACACGCTGGGTGCTGACCCGCGATGGGGCCTCCAGGCACCGGTGCCTGTCAGCGGAAGCCTGAAATTCGGCAATCTGACCATGACCGCGAGCGGTAGCCGCACAGCCACTCTGGGGACCACAGGAAATCCCTTCAGTTTGACGACGCAGACCGACACGGAGATAGTCAATGGCCGGAAGTACACGTCGGTTTTTACTGCTTCCACGAAAACCTACGTGGACACAACTCCGGCGAATCGCAAGACAACCACAGTCCTCGACTCGCTCGAGCGGATTAGCAGCATTCAACTCGGGGCGCTGCTTCCAGTGCAGTTCGGCTACGACAGCACCGGGCATCTGTCCGGCATCACGCAAGGGACGCGCGTAACCACTCTGGCCTACGATTCGAATGGGTTCCTGGTCAGCGTCACGGATCCGCTCAAACAGACAACCAGCTTCACTCACGACGCCGATGGCCGTGTGCTGACCAAGACCCTGCCTGACGGACGGGTCATCAGCTACAGCTATGACGCTAACGGAAATCTCACGTCCATCACTCCGCCAGGGAAACCCGCGCATGACTTCTCCTACACTGTCGTAGACTTGCCTTCCGTCTACACACCGCCGGTTGTAACCGGGACTGGTGCAACGAGCTACGCCTACAATACCGACCGCGATTTGACCACGATCACACGGCCCGACGGACAAACTATCCAGTTCGGCTACGACAGCGCCGGGCGGCTGAGTTCCGTGACTACGCCAACTGAAACCGTCTCCTATTCCTACGATGCCAGCACGGGCAATCTGAGCAGCGCATCGATCTCGGGAGGCGAAGCCCTGACCTACGGCTACAACGGTTCGTTGCCGACATCATCCGCCTTGACGGGTACAGTCGCAGGCACCGTGAGCCGCACTTACAACAATAACTTCTGGGTCGCGTCGGAAAGCATCAACGGCGGCAATACAGTGAACTTCACCTATGACAAGGACGGGCTGCTAACCAAGGCGGGAACGCTGACCCTGAAGCTCGATCCCAAAGACAGGCTGATCACGGGGACCACTCTGGGTAACGCCAGCGATAGCCGCACCTACAGCACGTTTGGCGAGCTCAGCGGTTACACCGCGAAATATAAAGTCGGGACAACGATCACGACTCTCTACAGTGTGAAGTTCACGCGCGACGCGGATGGGAGAATCAGCAGTAAGACGGAAACCATCGGCGGCAAGAAGAACACGTTCGCCTACACGTATGACCCTGCTGGCCGTCTCACGGGAGTCAAACAGAATGCCGCGAGCATTTCCAGCTACACGTACGACAGCAACTCGAACCGCCTGACGGCGACTACTTCGTCGGGCACCATGACGGGCACCTACGACGCACAAGACCGGCTAGTTAGCTATGGCAGTGCGTCCTACACCTATAGCGCCAATGGCGAGCTGACCAGCCAGACGGTGGGCGCACAGACAACTACGTACACCTACGACGTGTTCGGGAACCTGATCGCGGTGACTCTACCCAGCGGCAAAATGATCAAGTACATAGTCGACGGAGAAAACCATCGCGTAGGGAAGGAGGTCAACGGTGTTCTAACGAGCGGCTTTCTCTACGATGACGACAGGATTGTTGCCCAGCTGGATGGCAGCAATGCCGTCGTAAGCCAATTTGTCTACGGGAGCCGATCCGCCACGCCTACATTTATGGTACAGGGGGGTGTAATCTATCGCATCTTCTCCGATCAGTCGGGCAGCCCACGCTTGGTGGTGAACACGTCCACGGGTGCAATTGCCCAACGGATCGACTACGACGAATTCGGCAACGTGATCAATGATACGAACCCGGGCTTCCAGCCTTTCGGGTTTGGTGGTGGGCTGTACGATCCAGACACGGCCTTGGTGCGCTTCGGAGCGCGCGACTACAGCCCGGTCACCGGCCGATGGACGGCTAAAGATCCGATCCTCTTTGCTGGCGACAGTACGAATCTGTACCTTTACGCGGGCGGCGATCCTATCAACAAGGTTGATCCTGACGGTGGTCAAACCCATCTCAACGGGTTGTTCGATCCCAACAGCCAGGCTGCTCAGGCCAGCGATATCGCTTCCAAAGTCAATTCCAGTGCCGGCACGGCCGAGAAGATCGGGGATGCGATTGTAGACAAATCTGTGGACAACTTACTCGGCGGCAAGGATCCGGAAGCGCCGAAACCAAAAGGTGCGGAGCAGGAACAGGAAACCCTTCTTGACCAGGTCAGCAAGAGTATCCCGAGCGTGGAGGACATGGAGAATGCCGTTATAGATCTGTGGAAGAAAGTAACGCGCTCGATATGCCAGCTTCCACCGACGAATAAGGATAAGGACAAGGACAAGCCAGACAAGGGTGCACCGCCCAAGTCAGCACCACCGAAACCTCCGGTAGCTTGGACTCCTCCTGACTACTGAGGCCACAAGCAGCCGCCTCGCGACTCGGGCGCTCGAATCTACGGGTTTGTAATGCGGNGATGGCGGGTGGCGCACATCTCCGGCGGGCAACCATAACGCGGATTGCCCTTAACGCTGGCAGAGAAGAAAACGGCGGTGCCCCGTTTCTCGCGCTTTTCGAGAAGTGGGGCCTTCCGCGGCGATGGCTCTTCAGCGCGCCTCGTCCAAGCTCCGCTTGGGCGGGGTTTTTCGCGCATCACAATTGTTCCTCCGTCACAGACGAGGGACTAGGTTTGGCAGCATACTCGCGCCCGTGCCTTGGGGCTTAAACTTATCACTGACCGGACAGCACCCGAGATGCAATAGTTGGAGGCATCGAAAGCGATCTCTTCTCCAACGCTCAGGCATGAGACATGTCCGTCACGGGAGCGATGTATGACGACCCGAGACCAGGACTCCACAGCCGGCACGGTGGGGGGATGCAATGTCGCCGGATGTGTGCGTCCGCATCTGGCTCAGTGCGCCAAGTGCCGCCGCGAAATCTGCGGGCATCACTCGGAGTATTGCGAGTGTTGTGCCGAGACGTTCTGCCCGGCGTGCTACACGGAGCATGCGCGTGAGTCGTGCAGCCAGGTTGAGTAAGTCGGGTGGGTGGACGCGGGGCCCCCATCCTTTTCGCGTACTTTGCGAAAAGGGTGGGCGATGGGGACCATCGGTGCATCATGAACCAGGGCACTGCAGGAGTCAGCGAGAAATCCCACGCGCGAGACGATCGTGGAATCCCACCCTTCAAAAAAACGAAGGGTGGGGCACCCGGCTCCGCTTGGGCGGGAATTTGTTAGGAATTCGCCGCAAAGCCAAGCAGCCGCAATTCTGCTTCGGCGATAATAGAACGATGACTGGTCTTTCTAAACGTAATGCCACCGGCAACACTGCTGCTAATGGCGCGCAAAACTGCAACGTGGCCCTCCTTGGCTTCGGCACGGTCGGAAGTTCGGTCGCCAGAATTCTTTGCGAGCGCTCCAACACCCACCTGCGCCTGACGCACGTCCTCAATCGCAACGTGGCGCGAAAAAAAGTGGACTGGCTTCCCTCCTCGGTGCAGTGGACGGAGAACATCGACGACGTTCTATCTTCCAACGTGGATATCGTGGTCGAGGTGATGGGCGGCCTTCAGCCCACCGAAGACTGGATCCGGCGCGCGCTCGAGTCGGGCAAATCCGTGGTCACCGCCAACAAGCAGTTGATCGCGCGTTGCGGTCCTGAGTTGGCCAGCCTGGCCCGCCAGATGAAACAGCAGATCCAGTTTGGCGCGTCCGTGGCGGGCGGCGTGCCGGTGATTTCCGGATTGCACGAGGGATTGGCCGGCGATGAACTGTTCAAGATCCGCGGTATTCTCAACGGCACCTGCAACTACATTCTCAGCCAGATCGAGACGAACGGCATTCCCTTCGCCACCGCTCTGCGGGAGGCGCAGAAACTTGGCTTCGCCGAAGCCGATCCCACCGAAGACATCGAGGGCCTGGACGCGCGCGCCAAGCTCGCCATCCTGGCGCGAGTCGGACTGCACTGCAACGTCAGACCGGAGAGCATCGTGGCGCGCTCGATTTCAGCCATCGACTCCGTTGATTTTGAATACGCGAACCAGCTTGGTTGCACCATTCGCCAGATTTCCTGGGCCGAGCTAGAAACAGCGTCAAAAGGTGACAATCTGTTTGCTGCGGTCCAGCCGGCGCTGGTCGATCTCGCATCGCCCTTGGCGCGCGTCGAAGGCAGCCAAAACCTGGTGATGGCGACCGGAACTTACGGCGGCGAGACCGTCTTTGGAGGACACGGCGCAGGCGGACACCCAACCGCCGTCGCGGTCGTCTCCGACATTCTGGCCATCGCTCGCTCCAAGCAAGCCGGGATGAGTTACGCTGGACAGCCGGTCGAGAAAACGCCCGTAGTCCCTGCAAAAGTCACCTCCGATTTCACCACCAAGCACTATCTGCGCTTTCTGGTGAAGGATCGGCCGGGCATCATCGCCAGCCTCGCCACAATTCTCTCCGAGTGCGGCATCAACATCGACTCGGTGCTGCAGAAACCGGGCTGCCCGAAATCACACCTGCCGTTTTTGATCACGCTGGAGGAATGCAAGGCCTCGCTGGTGGAACAGGCATTACAGCAAATCAACTCGCTGGATTTCCTGGTGCAGCCCTGTCTGCATCTGCCGATTCTGTAGCAGAGCAACTTCATTTCCAGGGCAGCGTTAGATGGCGTAACGTTATGCAGTCCAGGGATTGACGATTGGAATTGCAGCATCTTCAAAGTGGGCGGTGTTGCGGGTTGCAAGCGTGGCATGTTGCGCGAGCACAATGCCGGCAATCATCGTGTCGCGAAGATCACCGGGGCGGCCTTTCCTGTGCCTCGCTGCCATTAGATCGCTCGCCTGCCCCGCGGCCGCAACATCGAACGTCGCCACACGCTGGCCAATTCTCGCGAGAAGCTCTTCAAACGCCTGGCTCAGGAGCCTTCGCCGCCGTCCCGCCGCCAGAATCTGCAATCCAAACTGGATTTCGAGAACCGTCACCGAAGTGGTCCATATCGACGTTCGGGATTGATGGTCAAGCCAAGCGACAACTTTCTGGTCCGGTACCTGCCGCATCAGCGCGGAAAGCACATTCGTGTCGAGAATAATCACAGCTCAAACTCGAAGGGCTCAACCTTGTGTCCACGCAGTTCGGGAATGTCAGTTTCGAGGCCGACTTTGGTGAACAGGGCAGCTATTTCTTTCCCCAACCCGCCGGATGGAAGAGGCTCTTCAACCGCAGCGCTGCGAAGAATATCCCGTATTTCCTCTTCCATACTGCGTCCATTCCTCCGCGCACGGCGCTGCAATCGAGCTTTGACGGCGTTCTCGATATTGCGGACGACAAATTGAGCCATGGCATCCTCCCGGCATTCTAATGATATCATGATATCACATAGAGGGAATCGATGCAAGTGCACGTTTTTAAGGGGGGATTTTTCAGGTCCACGAACACGGGTCTGGAGGCTTTGCGCGAGTCCCATTAAACACCAGCGCCATATGACGTTGCTGTTCTACGCTTCCACCTGGAAGAACTGCGCCATCTTGCGAAATTTTTGATAGCGGGCTTCGAGCAAATCGCCGACCGGCAGGCGCTTTACCGCGGCCAGATGCTGCTGCAGCGCTCGGTCCAGCAACTCCGCCGCCTGGGCATGGTCGGTATGCGCGCCTCCGGGAGGTTCCGGGATGATGCCATCAATGCAGCCGAGTTCGTTTAAATCTTTCGCTGTGATCTTCATGGCCTCCGCCGCCAGATCTTTCTTGGCGGTATCGCGCCACATGATCGACGCGCAGCCCTCCGGCGAAATCACCGAGTACACCGAATTCTCCAGCATCAACACGCGGTCGGCCACGGCAATCGCCAGCGCCCCGCCGCTGCCGCCGACACCAATCACGGTCGCCACGATCGGCACTTCCAGCCGCGCCATCTCCAGCAGGTTGCGGGCGATGGCTTCTCCCTGCCCGCGCTCTTCGGCGTGCAGTCCGGGATAGGCGCCGTCGGTGTCGACGAAGGTAAGAATCGGCCGTTTGAATTTCTCCGCAATCTTCATCACCCGCAGCGCTTTCCGATAGCCTTCCGGGTGCGGCATGCCAAAGTTTCGATAGACGCGCTGCTTCGCGTCGCGCGCCTTCTGTTGCCCCACCACGACGACTTCCTCGCCGTGAAAGCGAGCCATCCCGCAAACAATCGCGGGATCGTCGCGGAAGCCGCGATCCCCGTGAATCTCGCTCCAGTCGGTAAGAATGCGCTCGATATAATCCAGCGTGTAGGGACGCTGCGGATGACGCGCCAGTTCCGTGCGCTCCCAGGCGTTCAGGTGCGAAGAAATCTCGCGGCGAAGGTCGTTCACCCGGTCGTGCAACTGCTGGATCTGGCGGAGCGTCTCCGCGTTCTGCCCCTCCAGCGCCTTCAGGCGCGTAATCTGCTGCTCGATTTTTTCCAGTTCCTGCTGCGCCTTCAGTCCAGAATCCATTTTGATGACGTTCCCATTCTTTCGCGGTTGATGCGCTTCCACTATCGAGAGCATAAAGTCCGTAGCGGCGATGGCGGGATTCTCCGCGCCATTTTTCGCGCCGTCGTTCACACTATGAACTGACTTTTCCGCCCGCTTTAGTTTCGCTCGTCTCATCGGCCGCATCTGTTCAAGCTTTGCCGGTGGAGAGCCGGGCGTCCCCGCCCGGACCCTTCGACTTCGCTCAGGGCGGGCTCTTGAGACGCCCGTCGCTCCACCACATTACTCATCAACTAATGACACGCACGCTGTCGCGCCCGCACAACTCTTCCACACGGCCCAAGAAATTGCGGTCCGGCATCACATTATAGCCTTCGGCTTCCATCACCACCATGAAATCGCCTTCCCGCTCCACGTCGAAGAGCACCTTGGCCTCGCCCTTGCGCTCGCTAAAGAGCGCGTGCAGCGCATCGACCGTGCTGCCGGTCGCGCTCCCCAGAGGAATCCGTATGCGGAGCGCTTTCGGCAACGGCACTCGCGCTTCGTCCAGCGGAATGATCTCGTTGGCCGTGACCTTCGGATTTGCGCCTTCTTCAATGCGCACGCCTCCGCGGATCAGAACCGGAACCTCGAGCTTAACTTTCTCCGCGAGCTTTCTGTAGGCCTCGGGAAACACCAGCAATTCAACCTTCCCGAACATGTCCTCCAGTGCGGCTTGTGCCCACAATTCGCCTCTTCTTGACTTTGCGACCCGCAGTCCTGAAATCAAACCCGCGGTCGTGATGGTCTCATCCTTCGCGGTGGATTTCTTCATGGCGGCAATATCTTCGGTGGAGAGCGCATTCAGGTCGGCGAGCTTTTCTTTGTACTTCTCCATCGGGTGCCCGGTAATAAAGAATCCCAGGATTTCTTTCTCCGCCGACAGTCGCGTATGTTCATCCCAGTCGGGCACGTTGGGGAGCGCGTCGCTCGCCTGCTGCGCGGTTTCATCCGCAAACACGCCAAACAGCCCGTGCTGTCCCGATTGCGCGTCCCGCTGCGTCTTTTGCGCCTGCTCGATGGCCGTGTCGAGCGCCTTCATGAGCTGCGCCCGGCGCCCGAAACCATCCATGGCCCCGCTCTTGATCAGCGACTCCAGCACGCGCTTGTTCAACAGCCGCAGGTCCACTTCTTCGCAGAATTCATAGAATGACTTGAAATTCCGGCCGAGTCTCTTGCGCGCCGCAACAATCGACTCGATGGCATTCCCGCCAACGTTCTTCACCGCCGCCAGCCCAAACCGGATCGCCTGTCCGTGCGGCGTAAAGTTAGCATCGCTAACGTTAATGTCCGGAGGCTCGACCGCAATTCCCATCTCGCGGCATTCGTTGATGTACTTCACCACGTCATCGGTGCTGCCGGTCACTGAAGTCAGCAGCGCCGCCATAAAATCGAGCGGATGGTGCGTCTTCAAGTACGCGGTGTGATAGGCCAGCAGCGCATACGCCGCCGAGTGCGACTTATTGAACCCATATCCGGCAAACTGCGCCATCAGATCGAAAATCTTCTCGATCTTCCTTGGCGGGAAACCGCGCTGCGTCGCTCCCTGCACAAAGCGCTCGCGCTGTTTCGCCATTTCCTCGGCGTTCTTCTTGCCCATCGCCCGCCGCAGCAGGTCCGCTTCTCCCAGCGAATAGCCCGC
>JGI26339J46600_10000122_pt1 | contig 26190 bp, 27 predicted proteins | sample BogFormECP12_OM1_FD_46600 | JGI IMG/M metagenome (IMG submission 46600) | reverse complement strand
CTATCTGCACTGCTAGTTCTGGAAGCACGTCCATCGACAGATGAAGATCCTCGTTCTCAACTCTGGTTCGAGCAGCCAGAAGGCATGCCTGTATGAAATTGGCGACGCTCTTCCGGAGAGCCCCNCTTTGCCGCTGTGGGAGGGCCGCATCGAGTGGAATGGCGATACGGCAGCGATTACAGTCAGGAATTCGAAAGGAATAGCCAGGAAGGAGAAGCTAAAGAGTCTGTCGCGTGACCTAGTGCTGAAAGATCTGCTGGCCACGTTATGGAGCGGTGAAACGCGCAGCATTGCTTCCGCGGCTGAGATCAACGCCGTGGGTCACCGTGTCGTCCACGGTGGTCCCCGTTTCCNCGATCCCATTCTGATCAGTAACGACGTGTACTCGACTCTTGCCGGACTGTCCCNGTTTGCTCCGCTGCACATTCAATCGGAGCTCCAGGGGATGAAGACTATCGCGGATCTTCTGGGAGACGTGCCCCAGGTCGCGGTTTTCGACACCGGCTTTCATCGCCAGATGCCANTNGTGGCGCAGACGTATCCCGGTCCGTATGAGTGGTTCGAACAGGGAATCCGCCGATACGGCTTNCATGGAATCAACCATCAGTACTGTTCGACCCGCGCGGCTCAGCTGATTGCAAAGGACCTGAANTCACTCAAAATTGTAAGTTGTCATCTCGGCAACGGGTGCTCNGTTACAGGCATTAAAGCGGGCCGCAGCGTGGATACAACGATGGGATTCACGCCGTTAGACGGACTCATGATGGGCACGCGCTCAGGTTCGGTTGACCCGGGAATCCTGATCTTCCTCATGAGACAGTATGGGCTTGATGCCGANCAGATCGACGACATGTTGAATAAAAAATCGGGNCTGCTCGGCATTTCTGGTCTGTCAGGCGATATGCGCGACGTTTTGGCTGGCATGCACGCAGGAAATGAGAGAGCAAAATTGGCATTCGATCTTTACACTCATGGTTTGCGCACAGCAATCGGGGGAATCGCAGCTGTTTTGGAAGGCCTGGATGTTCTGGTATTTACGGCTGGAGTGGGTGAGAATTCGCCAGAGGTGCGCGCTGCCACGTGCAAAGGACTAGATTTTCTCGGGGTCACAATCGACCTAAACCGGAATAAGGAGCCTTTGCTCGATGCAGATATATCGAGCCCCGATTCCCGCGTGAAGGTCCTCGTAATTCGGGCAGCAGAGGACTGGGCTATCGCGGGAGAGTGTTGGAAGCTCTGCCGTTGCCCGGTCGCCGTGGCCTAATTGCGCCATGATACGACCTTGACGAAGAACAGACCTGGTCAGTTCTGAGGATTTGTCAGGTTACAGCACGATCGCCCCATTGGGATGGCGATATTGGAGAGTGGAAGGATGTCAGGTGCGCTGGAAAAGAAACAATCGGCAACACAGTTGAGCGGGTCCAGGATTTCACCGCTGGCCGGGAAACCCGCTCCCAGGGAAATGCTTGTGGACCTGGCCAGATTGGAGAAGGAATACTTTGACCGCAAGCCGGATCTCGAAGATGCCAACCAGTTCGTTGTGTTTGGAACAAGCGGCCACCGCGGGACGTCTCTAAACGGCACGTTCACTGAAGCGCACGTTCTCGCCATTACCCAGGCGATCTGCGATTATCGCAAGGCGCAATGTATTACGGGCCCGCTGTACATGGGGAAGGACACGCACGCGCTGTCCTCGCCCGCGCAGTGTTCTGCGCTGGAAGTTCTCGCCGCGAACAATGTTGAGACCATCATCCAGAAGGACGATGGCGTCACACCAACGCCGGTTATCTCACATGCCATCCTGGTGTACAACCGTACTCGACAAGTTCCTTGGGCGGACGGCATCGTCATCACACCTTCCCACAATCCTCCGGAAGACGGTGGTTTCAAGTACAACCCGCCCAACGGCGGCCCTGCCGATACGGAGGTCACGCGCTGGGTACAGGATCGGGCAAACAATCTCTTGCGATCCGGTAATCGCGAAGTGAAACGAATTCCTTATGAGAAGGCCATCAAAGCGCCTTCAACTCGCCAGGATGATTTTGTGTTGCCGTATGTCCGGGATCTGAAGAATGTCGTGGATATGGACGCCATTCGCGATGCGGGCCTCAGATTGGCTGTTGACCCGCTGGGCGGAGCCGCCCTCCGATATTGGGAACCGATCAACGCCATCTACCGATTGGACATCACTGTCGTAAATCCGGCCATCGATCCCACATTCTCCTTCATGCCCGTCGATCATGACGGCAGGATTCGGATGGATTGCTCGAGCCCGTACGCCATGGCCAGGCTGGTCGGCCTGAAGGATCAATACCAAGTGGCCTTCGCCAATGACCCCGACTCCGACCGTCATGGCATTGTGACTCCATCCGCGGGTTTGATGAACCCGAACCACTTCCTGGCTGTGGCGATCCGTTACCTGCTGACGAATCGGCCGGAGTGGAACTCCCACTCTGCCGTCGGCAAGACGTTGGTAAGCAGCAGCATGATCGATCGCGTCGTGGAGAAGCTCGGACGCCAGTTGCACGAAGTGCCAGTGGGCTTCAAGTGGTTTGTACCCGGCCTGATCGATGGTTCGGTGTGTTTCGGTGGAGAGGAGAGCGCGGGTGCGAGCTTCCTGCGCCGCAACAGCACAGTATGGACCACTGACAAAGACGGACCGATCATGGATCTTCTTGCCGCAGAGATCACCGCTCGAACCGGAAAAGATCCCGGCCTGCACTACCGTGAACTGACCGCGGAGTTTGGAAGTCCTCTTTATACCCGGATCGATGCGCCGGCCTCTCCTGAGCAAAAGGGGAAACTGCAGAAACTCTCGCCTGATTCGGTGAAAGAATCAGAATTGGCGGGCGAACCGATCGTCGCTAAATTGACGAGGGCTCCCGGGAACAATGCTCCGATCGGCGGCCTGAAGGTGGTTGCAAAGTCCGGCTGGTTTGCCGCGCGGCCCTCCGGCACCGAAAACGTCTACAAGATCTATGCTGAGAGTTTCAAAGGAGAGTCACATCTGAATGCAATCATTAGCGAAGCTCAGGAGATAGTTAGCAATGCTCTCGGGCAGTCCTGAGCTCAGAGGAAACCAGAATGGAAATCAACGAAATGACAGCCGAGGAATGCAGCGCATTCCTGGAGCGTGCGTCCCTGGGTCGGCTGGGTTGTTCGTCTGAGAACCAGCCGTATGTAATTCCTGTTTATTTTGCCTGCCACAGCGGCTACCTGTACGTTTTCTCGACTTTCGGGCAGAAGGTGAAGTGGATGCGTGCGAATCCCAAAGTGTGTGTCCAAACTGACGAGATTCAAAGCCACAGTCAGTGGATTAGCGTCATCGTAAACGGTGAATATGAGGAATTGCCCGAGCCGCAATATTCAGTCGAGCGCAAGCATGCGAGTTCGCTGCTCGCCAAACGGTATCATTGGTGGCTTAATGCGCTGGGTGAGCGGCAAATTAGAGTGGGCGATAAATCAATCGAACCGCTCTTTTTCCGCGTTCACATCCACTCGATGTCGGGGCTGCGTGCTACTGATGAAAAGGAGAGGCGTGGATAACTGCTGATTAAGCGCCATCCTGCAACAAATTGTCGAAGGCGTTCGTATCCAGAAGGTCGAGAGATCGCACCACCACATCTGCCGGCAAAAGCTTGCAATTCTGGCTCACGCCGATGCTTTTCATTCCGGCGGCGCGGGCGGCTTCGACGCCGTGCTGCGCGTCTTCTACAACGATGCAACGCTCAGGCGCGACACCCAATTTGGCGGCGGCGATGAGGAACACCTCAGGGTCAGGCTTGCCCCGGTGTACATCGTCAGCGGACACGATGGCTTGAAAGCACCTGCTAGCGTGTAAGACATCGAGGATCGTTTCTATGTTGGCGCGAGGAGCCGCCGAGGCAATCGCTTGTCCCCAGCCTTGTCGGTGCAGCAGGTTTACCCACTCCAAGGCTCCAGGGAGCGGCGCAATGCCGTGCTCGCGCACATGTTGCCGATAGAGCGCTTCTTTGGCGTTACCGATGCGCTGGATCAATTCGGGCGTAGCCTTTTCGCCGAGCCATTGCCGGAGAATAGAGTCGTTGCGCTGCCCGAAGGTGGCCAGGAATTGTCCGTGGGTGACCGGGAAGCCTTCGCGGGACATACTATCGCGCCAGGCCTGCCAATGATATTCGGCAGAGTCGACGAGGGTTCCATCCATGTCCCAGAGTACTGCTCGATTCATGGCCATGAGCGTCCTGTAGAGACTTCGGTGAGGATCTCCGGCGTCCGCATTGACCTCGTGAAGTTCAACCTAGGTCGTCCGTCTCTCACCCGATCGTTTCAGCTACCCGAGCCAGGGCGAACTGCTGGAGGTGCTGGGCATCGCTGTTGAACTTGCGAATGCCTTCCGCTAACTTTTCCGTAGCCATCGCGTCCTCGTTGTGCAGCCAGCGAAAGGTCTTTTCCTCCAGGAGCAATCGCTGTTCCTTGCTCTCTCGGGCCTTCACCTGATCGAGTTCGCGCTTCACAGCACCTTCCGTGTTTTCGAGTTGATTCAGAAGCTCCGGGCTGATGGTGAGCAAATCGCACCCCGCCAAACGGACGATCTGGTTGACATTCCGGAAGCTTGCTCCCATCACTTGCGTCTTGTAACCGAATTTCTTGTAGTAATTGTAAATGCGCGTCACGGATGCAACACCCGGATCCTGGTCGGGAGCTATCTCTGCTCCGCCGTGCTCTTTCCTGTACCAATCGTAAATCCGGCCTACGAAGGGGGAGATGAGAGTGACGCCCGCTTGGGCGCAAGCNACCGCCTGGGCAAAGCTGAACAGAAGCGTCAAATTGCAGTGGATGCCTTCCAATTCAAGGACCTCCGCTGCCCGGATTCCTTCCCAGGTACTCGCAGTCTTGATCAGAATTCGATCCCGCGAAAAACCTTTCTTTTCGTAGAGAGAAATGAGCTTTCGCGCCTTGGCAAGAGTACCGGCCGTATCGAAGCTCAGACTGGCTGGGACTTCGGTGGAAACCCGACCCGGTACCACGTTGAGAATTTCCGAGCCGAATAGCACGAAAAGATGGTCGATGAACTCTTCAGCCATGTCCTGCTGACTGCCACCATGTTCCGATGCCGCTTCGGATGCTTCTTCGAGTAGATGACGATAGGCAGGCATCTGCGCGGCTTGGAAGAGAAGTGAGGGATTCGTCGTCGCATCCTGCGGACGATGGTGCGCAATCGCCTCGATGTCGCCGGTGTCGGCTACTACAGTGGTGTATTGTCTCAAGGACTCAAGTAACGTCATTGTTGGCTCCTACCCTTTCATTTCACTGTTCCTTTGGAGTTGGACCGAGGCTTCGCTTGCGACGGGAACCGCCCGAAGGCCGTAGACAACAGTCGGATTGGTGCGAATCGCACTTACTTTGGCAAGGCGGCGACGGTGCCGTTCCGCTCCACTGAACTTCGCGGCAAGGAAACTTTTTACGCAGTTCCAGGCAACGGCAACACCTGTCGTCAGACCGCCGAGGCAAAGGATGTTCATATCGTCGTCCTCCACGCCCTGTCGAGCTGAAAAATCATCGTGACAGACTGCCGCGCGCGCCCCTTCAATCTTATTGGCCGCAATGGACGCCCCTATGCCACTGCCACAGACCACGACGCCGCGTTCCACGACTCCCGCGGCTACGGCGCGTGCCAGCGGAATGGCAAAGTCTGGATAGTCGTCGTCCCTGGCGTACAACAAATTGCCGAAGTCGACAACCTGGTGGCCTCTTGCGCAGAGCAAGATGTAGATCTTCTGTTTCATTTGGTATCCGCCATGATCGGCGGCTATGCCGACTTTCATCTTTTCACCTCAGATTCTGGTGCAGTGCGATCTGGCTTTTGGCCGCGGCAACGACTCTCTCTACGGTGAAGCCAAATTTCTTTAGCAGTTGCTTTAATGGCGCTGAAGCCCCGAAAGTTTCGATACAGAGATTGTGTCCGTGCATTCCGGTGTACTTCGACCAGCCAAAATCGGACGCTTCCTCAACCGAAACACGGGCCCTCACGTTCGGAGGGAAAACTGACTCGCGATAGCATTTGTTCTGATCGTCGAACAATTCCCATGAGGGCATACTTACCACTCGCGCTCTCACTCCATCCTGCGTGAGTTGCTCGTAAGCCTCAACGCAGAGGAAGACCTCGCTGCCGGTTGCGATCAGGATCACTTCAGGATCGCCGGTGGGAGGATCTGCAAGGACGTAGGCGCCGCGGGCCAGCCCCGATGCAGCGGCGTACTTCGTGCGGTCGATCGTTGGCACAGCCTGACGAGTGAGCACCAACACTGCCGGCTCATGGTGGAGCTGGAGGATCACCTTCCAAGCCTCTGTTACTTCGTTGGCATCAGCCGGTCTAATCACAATCAGCCCAGGCATAGAGCGCATATTGGCAAGGTGCTCGATGGGCTGATGCGTCGGGCCATCCTCGCCCACACCGATAGAATCATGGGTGAAAATGTAAACGACCGGGAGCTCCATCAAGGCACTCAGGCGCATGGCGCCGCGCATGTAGTCCGTGAAAATAAAGAAACCCGACCCAAAGGGCCGGACCTTCACTAGACTCAGGCCGTTCAAGATCGCACCCATGGCGTGTTCCCGAATGCCAAAATGAAAATTGCGGCCTGCATAGTTTTGGGATGAGAAGTCACCAGCATCGTCAAAGACCAGGCGAGTCTTGGTAGAAGGCCCGAGGTCTGCGGATCCGCCGATAAGCCAGGGGATGTTCTTGGCGGCCGCGTTCAGCACCTTGGCTGAAGATTCGCGTGTCGCTAAGCCCTTCGGGTCCGCGGGGAACTCAGGCAGATCGAGCGCCCAGTTTTCCGGCAGTTGCCGATGCTGCATGCGGCAAAGTTCCTCGCCGAGTTCCGGATACCTCTTGCGATAATCGGCGATTCGCGCGAACCACTCATCACGTAAGCTCCTTCCACGTTTCCCAATGCCTTGCTGGAAGTGGTGGTAAACAGTGTCGGGCACATAAAATTTCGCGTCTTCGGGCCAGCCGTAATTCCGCTTGGCAAGACGGACCTCTTCTTCGCCCAAGGGTTCGCCATGAGCGCCGCTTGTGTCCTGTTTATGCGGTGCCCCGTATCCGATGTGACTGTCGACAATGATTAGCGTGGGGCGATCTTTAGTGTTTTGAAAGGTTCGGAATGCGCGAGCCAAAGTCTCAAGGTCGTTTGCATCGCCAACGCGCGTTACATTCCACCCGTAAGCAAGAAAGCGTGTCGCAACGTCTTCGGTGAACGCAAGGGCGGTATTGCCCTCAATCGTGATGCGGTTATTGTCGTAAATCCAACAGAGATTAGAGAGCCGCCAATGGCCAGCCAGCGAGGCTGCCTCGCTAGAGATGCCTTCCATCATGCAGCCATCCCCGCAGAGCGCGTACACATTGAAATCAAAAAGATCTTCGAAGCCGGGTCGGTGATAACGAGCGGACAACCACTGGCGGGCAGCGGCCATTCCGACACTGGTTGCGACTCCTTGCCCTAAAGGACCGGTTGTGGTTTCCACCCCGGAGGTCCAGCGGTACTCAGGATGTCCCGGACAGCGGCTGTTTAATTGGCGAAATGCTTTGAGGGCATCGAGCGGGACCGAGAATTCGCCCAACGTTTCGTAGTCTTTACTCACCGCCCGGACTCCGCTCAAGTGGAGTAGGGAATAGAGCAACGTCGATGCGTGTCCGATGGAAAGCACGAAGCGATCACGGTTCGGCCATACCGGATCCTGTGGATCGAAGCGCAGGAACTGTTGCCATAAACAGTAAGCAACTGGCGCCATAGCCATGGGAGTTCCCGGATGGCCTGAGTTCGCGGCCTGAACGGCGTCCATTGAGAGCGTGCGGATGGCGTTGACACAGAGTTGATCCAGGTCTTGGCCGACCGGGGAAAGGGAGGGTGCCACTGCTGAGTTCATTCAAATCCTTTGGCGCTCGCGCATGAACCTTCTGCAGGTTGCACTCATTGGGCCAAACGGGAATCACGGCATTTTTCGTGGATACCAGAATTTTTGTCGCGTGGGGTCCTTCCATCAATGCCCACATTGAGGCACTGCCCTGGGCAGGGCACGCCGAATCCAGGTTGGCTCCTCTGAAATAAGCGAAATTAGCGCTTTTAAGCGGACATCCCGATTGGCAATCCATCTGCTGTTCCCCAGTGTCCAGGTACGTAAATCGGCTGGAAATGGGGAGAGCGACATGGGAGCCGGTAACTCAGTTATTCAATGTGCGCTGATGGGCATCCAGCAGACGCACGAACCGAAGAAGGCAAGCAGATGGAGAAGGATCCTCAAGCAGGCGCGCAAGGGCGGTACCGCGCCCAGACTACAGTCTCTCATTCAGCTCTCTATTCGATTCTTCGCAGTTCTGCTAGGCCTTGGGCTACTGGGCTACTTGGTCTTTCGAAGTGGCCCGGGGGCGGTTTGGAAACAACTGCAGACGGTCGGCTGGGGGTTCGCTCTGGTTATCCTTTTGGGAGGGCTCGCTCAATTGGCCAAGACATGCGCCTGGAGACAGGCGTTTACCTGCGATATCAGTGGCCTTTCCTGGTCCCGGAGCTTCGTCGCGCAATTGATCTCGGACGCGTTCGGACAATTTGGCGTCGCCGGAAAGGTGCTTGGCGAGGGGACGCGGATATCGCTGTTGGGTCGCGCAGTGCCCCTATCGAATGCATTATCCGCCGGTGCGATTGACGGAGGATTGCATATCTTCACCGCCGTGCTCGTCACTGTTTCAGGAATCACCGCCACCTTACTGCTTGCCCCGCTTTCTGGCACGTGGCGCATGTACGCAGTGCTGCTCGTTGCTGTGCTCATATCAGCGGTGATCCTGGCAGCTGTGTCTGTTAGAAACCGGTGGCAGTTGGTGGCCCATGCAACCCGGGCGATTGGCCGATTGCCGTGGCTTCATACGTGGGTCAGCGGCAAACAGCCGATCATTGACTCGGCGGAAGACAACCTCCTGAGTTTTCGTGATGAAGCGCCGGCCGCGTTCTGGGCAACATTGATGTTCAATCTCCTATGGCACATGATGGCAGTCCTGGAGGTCTACATCATTCTGCGGTTTATGGGAGCAAGAATCGCCCTAGGCGGCGCTTTCATCGTGGAAGCGCTGACCAAGGTGATCAACCTCGTGGGCGCGTTCAACCCGGGCAACTTCGGGACGTATGAAGGTGGAAATATGCTGATTGCCAAGATCTTTGGCGTGACGGGCACTGCTGGATTGACACTGGCATTGTGCCGGCGTGCGCGCACCGTCTTCTGGGCAGGAGTGGGGGCGCTGTGCATGGTCGTCATGAAGAGGACCGAGGCGCCGAGGACAATAGCGGCGAAGCTAGATGCGGCAGTAGAACCGTCCCAAGGCGAAATGGGGCTCCGCGAATACTCCAATGCACGGTAACAAACGATCTTCGATTCGAGCAGGATCCGTAACCAGATGAGGTCCGCGTGCCCGTTACTGGGCACGGCATGGTCGTGCGGAACCAGGTTTATTGCGGAACCACAACATAAGAAATGATTTGATTCTGAGATGAGTTCGGCAAGTGGCGTGCGTACATCATCTGGTGCAAGTGCTCCGCTGTCCTTTCGAGGAGCTGTTCGCACAAATTTGTCGAGCGCACTGCGCCGCTGCGCCCGCGAATTAAACGAAGCAAGCGGCTTAGGAGTTCAGTCAATGATGAAGAATTCTGCATTACTCATGATTACGTTCGCGATGCTCGCATTGTGCCGCCTTGGCCGTGCTCAAGATCAGGAGCCCAGTATCGACTCCACCATCGCAGTAGTGAGGGCCAATATGCGGGCAGACAGGACTGCCCTCATCACAACAGGAATGAATTTCAACGACAAAGATGGCGCGGCATTCTGGCCGATCTATCAGCAATACGAATACGAACGATCCAGGCTGGATGATCGTCGCGCTGCCGTCATAAAGCAGTACACCCAGAAGTTCCGGAACCTGACCGACGCCGACGCCAAAGCGATGGCAGACCAAATGTTTGACTGCGAATCTCGTCTGGCTGAGTTGAAGAAGAAGTATTACAAGAAGTTCAACAAGGTGCTTCCGGCTCTTACCGTGACGAAGTTCTTTCAGTTGGAGCGTCGCATCGATTTGATGATGGATATGCAAGTCGAGTCCTCACTTCCTCCGCTCACCCAGGCACAATACACCGTGCCGGGAAGTATCGTGGCAGAACCGCCTCAGCAATGAGGCACGCTCTAGTTCGAGCGCAACTTTGATCCGGGGATTAGTCGATGTTGCACATGATGAAGCATAGGCCGGTGATGTTTGGGGCAGCGCTGTTGATGGTGGCTATGGCAATGGCGCAATCGCAGCGCGAGAGAGAGGCGTTGTCCGTGCAAGGCTACCAAGGACAGGCAAGTGTCATTCGATACCAGGGGCGCGTGTTCGTGGATGCGCAAGCGCTTGCGCAAATCACAAACGGGTCGCTGAGCTTTGAGAAGAACAGAATTATTCTGACGCTGCCTGGTCCGGACGGTTCATCGTCGAGCGGCGATGCTCACAGATCAGGCTTCTCGCGCCCTTTCATAAAGGCGGCGATCGAGGCGATGGCGTCGATCAGAGAGTGGGGTGGAACCCTGCAGGCGGTCGTGAAGAACGGTGATCCAGTAGGAAATACCACGGCAGGAAACACGATCATGGCGTTTGAGGGTCGAGCTGCAGACAGCGTCGCATTAGCCTCAGCGGCAGCATCGACAGACTCTGACTACCGCGGGCTCGAGTTGCTCAAGAACGAATTTAACAATGTGCAGGCCTGGTCCGACAGATTTGTCGAAGCTCGAAAGTCGATGAGTGCGGCGAACTTGACGGTCTCTGAAGGAGCACTCAACAACGATGAGGACGCCCAGAAGATCCTCCGTTGTGGTCAATTCCTGGCGCAGATGTTCGCCGACGGTACCTTCCAGGACGATGCGGTGTGTCATTAGGATCTTAACACGTGAGAAACACACTTCCCCAATCCATTGCGGTCAGCGACTGCGCATCTGACGCAGCGCCCGTCTCAGCAGCGTCGCCGCAAAAACGCCTCACGTGGGCACACACCGAGGGGCTTCCATTGCCGCTGGGGGTTACCTGGATCGAGGAAGACCAGGCCTTCAATTTTGCGGTGTGTGCTGAACATGCCGAAAGTGTGAAACTGTTTCTCTATTCCCCTGCCGATTTGGCAAAGCCAGTTTTGACATTTCAGTTCGATCCTATCCGCAATAAGTCCGGGCGGATCTGGCACTGCAGGATCCCTCTAGATCAAATGTGCGATGCCCGCTATTACGCTTACTCTGTTTCAGGGCAGGCCGTTGCTGGTCTCCGCGGCTTCGATCACGAAAAGGTTCTTCTCGATCCGTATGCGAAACGAGTTTTCTTCCCGCCGGGGTTTGATCGCAAGCGNGCTATGAAGCCAGGCCCCAATGATGAAAAGGCGCCGCTTGGAGTCTTGCCCAGACAACGGGCTGCTTTCGATTGGGCTGAAGATCTCCCGCCCCGACCTGAATCGGACGCCATCATCTACGAACTTCACGTCAAGGGGTTCACCAAGAATCCCAATTCCGGCGTGCATCCCTCGCGAGCCGGAACCTATGCCGGCTTGNTCGAAAAGATCCCGTATCTGAAAGAGCTTGGGATCACAGTCGTCGAACTCATGCCCATATTTCAGCGCGATCCTCACGAGGGTGACTATTGGGGATACATGCCTCTGAACTTCTTCGCACCTCATGCGCAGTATGCTTCGTGTGGTGATGACGATCAGCAAGGTCTTGAATTCAAAAACATGGTTAAGGTTTTTCACAAAGCCGGGATCGCCATCGTGCTCGACGTTGTTTACAACCACACGTGCGAGGGCGACCACCTCGGCCCCACCTATAGCTTCAAGGGTTTCGACCCCTCGGGCTATTACATGCAGTCCTCCGACCCGACCAACCCGTATGCCAATCACTCGGGCACCGGCAATACCTTGAATTTCAGTCAGGCACACGTGCGCAAAATGGTCATGGATAGCCTGCGCTATTGGAAGAACGAGATGCACATCGACGGATTTCGTTTCGACCTGGCCTCAATCTTCAGCCGCAATGCCGACGGATCACTCAATTGGGGAGATGCTCCGATTTTCAGTGAAATCGCCGCGGACCCCGAGTTGGGCCGATTGGCCTTAATTGCGGAACCTTGGGATGTGGGAGCCTATCAGCTCGGACGCGGATTTCCGGGCACGACTTGGCTGCAATGGAACGCGCGTTATCGTGACCATGTGCGCCGTTTCGTCAGAGGCGAGGCAGGGATGATCCCAGACCTTATGCGTTGCATTTATGGCAGCGATGACTTATTTCCAGACAGTCGCGACCACGCCTATCATGCCTTTCAGACCGTGAACTACATCGATTGCCACGACGGCTTCACGCTCTACGACCTGGTTTCCTACAATCAGAAACACAACTGGAAAAACGGTCATGACAATCAAGACGGTATGGACGCGAATTACAGTTGGAACTGCGGACACGAAGGAGACGAGAGCGCGCCAGCGGAGGTTCTGGCACTTCGCCGGAAACAGGCTAAAAACTTCTTCTGCCTCCTCATGCTCTCGAACGGCATTCCGATGTTCCGGGCCGGTGACGAGTTCCTGAATACACAGTTCGGAAACAACAACCCGTATAATCAGGACAACGAAATCAGCTGGCTGGATTGGAGCCAGCTCAAGGCGAATCAGGACGTATTCCGCTTCTTCAAAGGCATGATTGCGTTCCGGAAGTCTCATCCTTCTTTGTGTCGCAGCAGGTTCTGGCGCGAGGATGTTTCCTGGTACGGCGTTGGACCCACGGCCGATCTGTCCCCAGAGTCACGCAGCCTGGCGTTTTGCTTGCATGGTGCTTCACAAGGCGATGACGATATCTACGTGATGATCAATGCATATTGGCAAGAGCTGCGGTTCCAAATCCAGGAGGGTGCGGCCAAAGATTGGCTGAGAATCGTGGACACCGACCTGCCGAGTCCAGACGATTTCACAAAGCAAGGCTTGCCGCTGCAGCAGTCGATATGTGAAGTAGCCCCGCGATCCGTTGTTGTTTTGACTCGATCTAGAACAAAGGGAGTTCCGTAGAAGCTCGTCGACAGGGCAGAAGCACTCCGGCACCGCAATATTTCACGTAAGGAGTCATACATGGCAAGGAAGCGCATTGGCATACTCACTGGCGGAGGCGACGTCCCCGGACTGAACTCAGTCATCAAGTCGGTGGTCTACCGCGGCGCGGAAATCGGATGCGACGTCATCGGCATCCGCCGTGGCTGGGAAGGATTGACCCACGTCGATCTGAACGACCCGGCCAGCAGGGAGCATTACATCCTGCCCCTGAACCGCGAAAACACGCGCACCATCGATCGAACGGGCGGGACATTCCTCCACAGTTCACGCACCAATCCCGCAAAAATGAAAAAGCTGCCTCCCGTTCTGCAGGGACAAAACTTCGAAGCTAAAGAATCGAACAAGAAGGGCGTCACCAGCATCGTCTTCGATGTGACGCCAGCCGTGCTGAAGAACATCGAGACGTTGGGTCTCGAGTACCTGATCGCGATCGGTGGTGACGATACTCTCAGTTATGCTGCGGAACTCGATCGCAAGGGCATGAAGGTGCTCGCGGTCCCGAAGACTATGGACAACGATGTCCGCAACACCGAATACTGCATCGGATTCTCGACGGCGATTACGCGTGCCATGGACGCCATCGACCGCCAGCGCACCACGGTCGGGTCGCACGAGCGCATTGGCATCTTCCGCGTGTTTGGCCGCGATGCCGGCTACACCGCGCTCTACACGGCCTACGTCACAGCCGTGCGTTGCTGCATTCCCGAATATAAGGTCGATCTGCAACACCTGATTGAATTGCTTATCAACGACAAACGCAACAACCCCAGCAACTACTCGCTGGTGATCCTCTCGGAAGGGGCCGAGTGGCAAGGCTACACCGTGAAGGAGTACGGGGTGCCTGATGCGTTCGGCCATCGCAAGAAGATGAGCGTCGCCGAAGATCTGAGTGATGAAATCAAGCGGACCACCGGCGAAGAGACTGTCGTTAGCGATCTCACTTACGACCTGCGGTCGGGCAGCCCCGACTTCGTCGATCGCATGGTGGCATTTACCTTTGCGGGCATGGCGATGGACGCGCTGGAAGAAGGCAAGTCAGGACTGATGACCGCGATCAACGAGGGCCGCTACGCCATGGTGCCGATTCCCGATCCGACGCTGGGCCCACGGAAAGTGGATATTTCATCGATGTATAATACGGAGCGGTACCGCCCGAAGTACGACCACAAGCTCGGCCTCCCGATTTTCCTGACACGGCCGTAGCGAGCGGTGAGCTTTTATCATTCCCGAGTGAGCAGGATTACGGTCTGTTGGTCGTTTTTGGGGTACACTACGCCCATCGAAACGGGTAGCATTGCTGTCTAATGCTGTTCGGATGCGAAGGTCGGGAAAATGGCTTCTCGCCGATGGCTTCTGCTTCGGGTTAGCTGGCCCCGCACGACGACTGCGGCCGCATTGGCCTGTTATCTCACTTGCGTATTGTTGCTGGCAGGCACGGTTCACGCCCTCGATCCGAACAAACACATCACCCAGTTCATGCATACCTCCTGGCGAATACAAGACGGCTCCCTGCCAGCCGGCATGTTTTCGATTACGCAAACCTCGGATGATTTCCTCTGGTTTTCAGCACTTGAACAAGGCGTATACAGATTTGACGGTGCTCGGTTTCTTCCCTGGGTTCCGCCTGCCAAGATTGGTTCGATCCACATAGACGAGGTCTTTGCCGATTACGCAGGCGGGCTTTGGGTGATCGCAGATCACGAAGTCGCTCATGTCAAGGATGGCGCCGTCATTGCTTATTTTGAATTAGAAGGAATCGGGGGGCATGCTAGCATCAGCCCAGATCCCGACGGGTCGTTGTGGATCACGCGAGCTTCCAACAGGGTTACAGACGCGCCACTTTGCCATATCACTGACCGCGCCGCGAAGTGTTTCGGAAAGTCCGATGGAATGCCGATCTCCCCGGCCAATGCCCTGTTGGCCGATGGAGAGGGGGGTTTTTGGGTTGGAGGACAGTCGGCCCTTGTCCACTGGCGTGCCGGCGTCTCGCAGATCTATCCCATTGAAGGGCTGAAATCCAATGCAGGTGACATCGGGATAAATAGCCTGGCCCGTGGCCCCGATGGATCGCTCTGGGTCGGCATAGCTGCAGCAGGGCCCGGACTGGGACTTGGACAATTGCGCGAAGGGGTCTTTCGGCCCTTCGTAACCCCCAACTTCGATGGAAGTAAAGTATCGGTCTACGACATGGTTGTCGATGGCGACGGCAGTCTTTGGGTCGCTAGCTTGGGCAAAGGCATCTTCCGCATCCGCGGGGATGTTGTGGACCACTACGGACGAACAGAAGGCCTATCCAGCGATACGGTAGGGGCTCTGTTTGAAGACAGAGAGGGAATCGTATGGGCTGCGACTACGAATGGTATCGACAGCTTTCGCGATCCGCGGATTGTGACTTTTTCGGCATTNGAAGGATTGGGGAAGGATGAAGTAACAGGCGTTCTGGCCAGCCACGATGGCACGATCTGGATTGCGAACGCTGGATCGCTCGATCACATCGCTAACGGGAGCGTCTCGTCCATTCGCACGGGCAATGGTCTTCCGGGTCATCAAGTTGCCTCAATGATTGAAGACCGTGCCGGCAACATGTGGGTGGGCGTGGATGACGGACTGTATCTGTTCAAGAGTGGGCGCTTCCGTCGCCTCCCCGAACCGAATCACAAGCCGCTGGGCCTGGTGGTTGGGATGACCGAGGACGTCGATGGGAATATTTGGGCAGAATGCGCAGGCAATCCACGAAAGCTGGTGCGCATCCGTGATTTCCAGGTAGTTGAAGAGTTTACTTCGTCGCAAGTCCCACCGGGCCACACGCTCGCGCCGGATCCTCACGGAGGGATCTGGATAGGAACCCTAAAGGGAGACCTTGCGCTATTCCGCCATGGTGTTGTTGAGAAGTTCGCGTTAAATCCCAAGGGCAATCCTGTTAGCCACCAGATTATCGCCGACGCGGACGGTTCCGTCCTTGCCGCCTCCGAGGACGGCCTGGTCGGATTGCGGCAGGATAAGGTGCAAAAAATGACGAAAAAAAACGGCCTCCCGTGCGACTCCGTAATTTCGTTCATTGAAGACGACGCGAAACGCTGGTGGCTCTATACCGCGTGCGGCGTGGTTGAGCTGCCGGATTCCGAGATCCAGCGCTGGTGGGCGAATCCAGAGGCAGTCGTTCAAACCCATGTGTATGACGTGTTGGACGGTGCGCGTCCACAAGGAGGACCATCTTTCAATTCAGCGGCTTACTCTTCGGATGGGCGGGTATGGTTTGCGAGCGGTTTTGTCTTACAGATGGTGGATCCTTCCAGGCTCTCGCAAAAAGCGCTCCCGGCGCAGACATACATCGAGTCGTTTCTTGTTGACCGAAAGGAATTCGAAGCAACGCCTAACCTCAAGGTTCCGCCGAATCCGAGGGACTTGCAAATTGATTACACCTCACCCACTTTTTCGATTCCGCAGAAGGTAAATTTTCGCTACCGGCTTGACAATTATGACCGTGATTGGCACGACGCCGGTACGCGTCGGCAGGCTTTCTACACGGAGTTGCCTCCCGGGAAGTATACTTTCCGCGTAGTCGTGTCCAACAGTGACGGCGTGTGGGACGATACCCCTGCAAGACTGGATTTCTCCGTCACACCCGCGTACTACCAGACAAACTGGTTTCGCGCCCTCTGCGCGGTGTTCTTTATGGCGCTGCTGTGGGCAGCCTACCAGTTGCGTGTCCGGCAATTGCAACATCACTTCGACATCACGCTCGAGGCGCGCGTCGGCGAGCGCACACGGATTGCACGGGAGCTTCATGACACTCTGCTTCAGGGCGCGCACGGTTTGCTGCTCCGCTTCCAAACTGTTTCCCAGTTGCTGCCAGAGCGGCCGATGGAGGCGAAAGACAAGCTGGACAGCGCGATCGAGCAGACCGCGGACTTCATCACCGAAGCTCGGGATGAGGTGCAGGGATTGCGCGATTCCACACTCCAAGGCAACGATCTCGCGCTGGCCATAAGCACGCTAGGAGAAGAACTCGCAACCGACTCAAGCAACCACCGCCCTGCATTCCGTGTGGCAGTTGAAGGCGAGTCGCGAAATCTGCACCCCATCCTCCGAGACGAGACCTACAAAATTGCTGCCGAAGCGCTGCGGAACGCCTTCCGCCACTCTCAGGCACGGCAGATCGAGGTTGAAATCCGTTATGACAATGAGCAATTCCGACTACGGGTGCGGGACGATGGAAAAGGCATTGATCCAGCGGTTCTCTCAGGCCAGGGCAGCGAAGGACACTACGGCTTGCCCGGTATGCGGGAACGCGCCACACTCATGGGAGGTAAGTTAGTGGTGTGGAGCGAGGTCGATGCCGGTACTGAAGTGGAACTGCGCGTCCCTGCCAGCAAAGCCTACGCGACAGCTCAGAGACGTTCCTGGTTATCGCGAAAGCTTGTCGGGAACGCGAAAGGCATGAAGTAGGAGATTGGTCATGAGTCCCGGCACCTCGCAGATTAGAATTCTCGCGGTCGACGACCATCCAGTTGTGCGCCAGGGGATCGCCGGTCTGGTCGGCATTCAGCCGGATATGGTTTTGGTAGGCGAGGCATCCAATGGTCGCGAGGCCATCCAGCAATTCCGGACGCACCATCCGGATGTCACGCTAATGGACCTGCAAATGCCGGAGATGAACGGCATCGATGCGCTCATTGCGATTCACAACGAATTTCCCGACGCAAAAGTGATTGTGCTGACGACATACGCAGGCGATACGCAAATTTTGCGTGCGCTCAAGGCCGGTGCTCAGGCCTACCTGCTCAAGAATACGTTGCATAAGGAATTACTGGATACGATCCGCGCCGTCCACACTGGCAAGAAGAACCTTTCCCCGGAGGTCTCCTACCAGATCGCCGAGCATGCGACGGATGACGCCCTGACGCCAGCAGAGATCCTTGTCTTGAGACTGATCGCGGCTGGGAATGCGAACAAGCAGATTGCGGATCAGCTCTCAATCACGGAGGAAACCGTTAAGAGTCGAGTCAAGAACATTCTTTCTAAACTAGGCGCCAGCGATCGAACGCACGCCGCAGTGATCGGGTTGAAGAGAGGAATCATCGAGCTGTAGTTTCCACCACCTTGCCTGCCCGCCTCAGAAAAATGCAGAACTCTAAAGAGTGACGATCAAAGCTCTTTTTGGGGTTTCGATCGGCCTCCGAAACGGGGGAGTCTAGTTATGTACTGAAAGGTGCGTCATTGCGACGGCTATATTCAACATTCGCTGGCGGTTGGCCTGGCACAGGATTGCTTCTCATGCGCGTGGTCGTTGGCTCCGCGCTGATCGTGCGCGCGGGCTTGAGGCTGTGGAGCGATCTACCACCAATGAATGTGACAATTCCCGCTGTGCTCTTAACGGGAGCGGGAATACTGCTAATCGCAGGTTTATGGACTCCAATCGTGGGAACCTCCATAGCATTGATTGAAATCTGGAAGATGCTTACGCTAGCCGGGGACAAATGGGTGTGGCTGTTGTTAGGAACTGCCGCTGCCGCTCTCGCAATGTTAGGACCGGGTTTATGGTCCATCGATGCTCGCCTTTTCGGGTGGAAGCGCATCGAAGCTCCGCCCCGCAAAACGAGCTCTCACTCTCGTTAAGACTCCTCATATACCACCAAATTTCTTGCCTCAGAAGAGGGTGACATTCGTCCCCCAGGAGTTTGCGATTTGCCCCGATCTGGGGCTGCCCGCAAACGGAACTGGGCGGACAATGGCTGCGTGATTAGAACAAAGGTGTGAAGGTTCGGGAGGTGATTATGGCGTGCGCGACTGTTGCTCTCACAGAGCCGCTTATGTGGAAGATCACAACTCGCGGTTTCACGCTACAGGAAGTCCTAATCATGGCTGCAATGAATGTTGCACCCGCACTGATAGCGACCGAAAAAGGCGAGCGAACGATCTGGCGCAGCCGCGCACACCGAGATTCACTGGGATCCAGGAGATTGTCATGGCAAAAGTAATTGAGTTTTACGTACCGAAGAACTTTCGCAAACCGTTGAGGGCGATGGCTCAGCCGCAACTCGGAAAAATCATCGAGTTTTGCCCACAGACGAAGAGATCAGCTTAGCTGCTATCCACCTTATGCGGATTGAGAGGAAATATGACGTTCATTCCCACACAAACCGGTTTTATGCGTCTGGAAGATTCCGAAAAACTGTTGCGAGCCATCTTCCCAAACTATCCCAGCCTGGAGCCGCGCTATCCCGCGCCACGTCTGGAGCCGATTCGCCAGGGCAGCAAAGACTACTGGAACGAAGAGAGGATGTCTCTCTGCTAGTCACTTTGTTCGTATAAGAGTTCGCAAAGTACTGCAAGTGTAAAAGGTTCGGGAGGAGAATATGGGGTGCGCGACTATGGATTTCACAAACCTCGGAGAACTCGCAGCAACAGGTTTTGTCAACGTGAGCGGGCTCGGAGACCAGCAGTTTCATGTCGAACCAGAAATCAGCCCTGAGTACTGCTTCGAAGGCATTGTCGGCAAAAGCACAGCCCTGCAGAAAGTCCTGGAACAAGTCGCGATCGTTGCGCCTACGGATTCCACAGTTTTGCTTCACGGTGAGACAGGAACCGGCAAGGAGTTGATCGCACGCGCTATCCACAACTTAAGCTCCCGGCGCGAGCGCACCTATGTGCGCATGAACTGCGCGGCCATCCCATCGGGCCTATTGGAAAGCGAACTGTTCGGGCACGAGAAGGGAGCCTTCACTGGAGCTCTGATCCAAAGAAGGGGACGATTCGAACTGGCGGACGGGGGCTCGCTATTTCTGGACGAGATCGGCGACATCAGCCTAGAGCTGCAGCCGAAATTATTGCGGGCTGTGCAGGAGCAGGAGTTCGAACGGCTGGGAAGCTCCAGGACGATCCATGTCAATGTGCGACTCATAGCCGCGACCCATCGCGACCTGGGGGCGATGATTCGGGAGGAGAAGTTCCGCGAGGATCTTTTCTATCGATTTAACGTCTTCCCGATCGAGATCCCGCCGCTTCGCGAACGACGCGAGGACATTCCGCTGCTGGTGAACTACTTTGTGTCGAAGGTGTCCACACGGATGCGAAGGCAGATTACTTCAATACCAAGGCACGCAATGGAGATCCTGACAAACTCTCCGTGGAAAGGCAACGTCAGGGAATTGGCTAACTTTATCGAACGCGCGGTCATTCTCACACGTGGTGAGGAGCTAGAGGTGCCGGTGAACGAGCTTGCCACTTCATCCGAGACCATTGTTGCCGTTGGAACGCCCTCTACGTTTCGACAAGCGGAATCCTCTGTAATCATCAACGCTCTGAGAGCCTCCTCAGGACGAATAGCAGGCAAGGGGGGAGCCGCCGAACGTCTGGGATTGAAGCGTACGACGCTACAAAACAAGATTCGTCGCTTGGGCATCGCAAAGGCGACCTACGGCTATTAGGGGCATTCCATGTCTCCGGACTGCACTCGCTTCTAGCAATTCACGGAAGCGAGTTTCCCAGAGTAGTGTTAGACATCCCTTGAAGCGCGATAAACCAGTGGGGTCAAGGCAATGACCGAGAAGAAAGACAGAGAACGCGTGATCGCCGAAATCACACTTTCGCACTTGATACGACTGGGAAATGAGCAGGGGTGTCCTGTAAGCCGGCAGCAGGCTCTCGCATTCCTCAATCAGGAGGGGCGAGCGTTCGAGATGTGGAAGCACATGATGCAAGCCGCTGAGGACTAAATCGCATGCAGCTTATTGCGGCATTCCCTTAGCCCGGAGGACACCACGGATTTGCTTCTCAGCCTAGCCCGTTGCGATCAATCAGCACTGCCGCGCACTAGCGTTTCGTCTCCACTCCGCTCATAGTCCAGGAAATGTGCAGGCAAGGGAAGCACGCAGCCAACTCAGCGTTGCGGGTCTTCAATTAAAGGGAATTTGCAGAACAAATTGTCTCAACGGTGCGGGTGATAGTCGCCCTTAGTGATCCCGAGCCGTCTCATCTTATTCTGCAGGGTGGTACGTTTAAGACCGAGGCGTTCGGCCGCTCCGCCGTGACCCGAGATTTGCCCGGACGTCGCCTTCAATGCATCGAGGATGACTTTCCGCTCGGCTTCATGGAAGGTAGAGGCCGGGCTCGAAACGTTGTGAGAATGAGAGACTTGAAGCTCGGCGATTGGCACTTCTAGTTCTTCGCCGTGCGAAAGTATGACTGCGCGCTCGATGAAGTTTGCCAATTCCCTGACGTTGCCCTTCCACGGATAAGTTGTCAGGACCTCCATTGCTTGCTTGGGGATGGACTTGATGTTTTTCCGCATTCTCCTTGATAGCTTCGAAACGAAATAATTCACCAGCAGTGGAATATCCTCAGGCCGCTCCCGCAGTGGTGGTATCTCAATCGGGAAAACGCTGAGTCGATAAAAGAGATCTTCGCGAAAACTGCCCTGTCGAATCATCTCGGGGAGATCCCGATGGGACGCGGCGATCAGACGCACGTCAACCTGCATCGTTCGAGTGCTACCCAGTCTTTCGAATTCCCGCTCCTGTAGAGCGCGCAGCAATTTTGGCTGCAATTCGAGATTGATGTCGCCGATCTCGTCTAGAAAGAGCGAGCCGCCGTCGGCCAACTCGAATCGGCCCTTTCTTTGCATCAGGGCTCCGGTGAAGGCTCCCTTCTCGTGCCCGAAGAGTTCGCTCTCCAGCAAGCCCGAGGGAATGGCGGCGCAGTTTAGTCTCACAAAGGTGCGTTGGCGCCTGACGCTGAGGTTGTGAATGGCCCGTGCAACCAACTCCTTGCCGGTACCGGTTTCCCCGTGAAGCAAGACCGTTGCATCTGTGGGCGCAACGATGCTCACTTGCTCGAGTACTTTCTTAAAGGCTGAACTTCTGCCTACAATTTCTTCGAAGTTGTATTCGGAGCTGATTTCCGATTCCAGATATACTCGTTGGTCTTCCAGATGATCTCGCGATGCGCTGAGCCGCCCGTAGGCCAGCGCATTGTCGATGGCCAGAGATATCTGACTGCTAACCTGAGAGAGCAAATCCAGATCTGCCTGGGTGAATCTGTTCTCTTTCCGACTTCCGAGCACCATGGCCCCGATCGGGCCACTTGCGCCAACCAGTGGCAGTGCCGTAACTGAGGCGATGGACTCCGCTCGGAGCATCTGCGCGACCACCGGGGGCATCTTGTCGGAAGGTGTCAGCAGCCTCGGCTGGCGGGCTCGCAACCGCTCCAGGTCTTCCTGCGCGACGTCCACCGGGATATCGCTCATGAAGCCGCGGCTGGCAGGAAAATCCAGCACTGCAACCTTCAAACGATCAGAACGGTCGTCGAATAGCATGAAGCTGGTGAAATCATTTGCGAAGTGCTTGCGGATCGATGCCGATGCGGCCCGGAAGAGATCGTTGATATCGAGAATCGTTACAACATGGTTGTTGATCTCTAGTAGAAGGCTGAGACGATCGCGCTCGCGTGTCAAATCACGCTGATACGCTTCCACCGAACTTATGGCAAGGGCGTTCTCCAGAGCAACAGCGACATGTCCGGCAATAGAGTGCATGAGTTCGACATCAGCGGAACTAAATTCAAGTCTCTGTTGCCTGACGAAAACCAAAGCCCCGAGTTTTGTTCGCGGGGTTGAAATTGGAAATATGTATGCGCTCTCCGCTTGATTAACTCGGGAGGCGAGTTCGGGATAGACTGCGAGCTCCTGCTTTACGTCGGGAACGAATACCGGGACCTGGTCTTCAAGCGCGCGTCCGAGCCCCGTGCCCGCGTACATGATTTCTGTACCGACCTCGATCGCCGGATCGTCGTGACTGCGCTCGAAGGCACGCAGTACCAGGCGTTGTCGGGAAGGATCAAACAATAGCAGCGCGATATCGTCGAATGAGACTACGTTGGACAACAGGGTAGCGAGGCTGTGTAGAACTGCATCGACCGTGGGCTGCGCCCCGACGGCGCCAGAAATCTCCAGGAGCGCACGGTATCTTGTTAGGTCACCATTGATGGCAACATCATCTTGGTCGGTCGTCAATTTCGCACTCACGCAATCGTTATGTTTGGTCGTTCTCTAACGGGACGCCCGAATCTGGTCGCCAGTTTGTATAATTTATCGGCTACTTCGGACGTACTCGCATAGCTAAAGTGCTCCTGCGCTTGTTCGAGAAGGACGTTGTACAGCAACCGAGTTTCGTCGTCGTTGAATTCGATAATCATAAGATCCTCGCAATAAACTAGCTGGGCCCATGTGCAATCGTGCTTCCAAACCAAGAAAACCAAACTGTGGACTTCTACTTTGCTCCGGTGCCCGCGTTTCTACACAGCGTGCGAAGCGTCGTGATTCTCCTCCATGGGCTTCACGTGGCCGTCGTGAAGCCATGTCATGGCATGACAATTGGCAGCGAGCACTGCCGCGCGGGACACGTTCAGGCGTAAAGCGCAATCTTGAATCGACGATCTGATTGCAACTCTGAGTACCAGGACGGCCCGGCACAGCGGATCCAAAGCCGCGATCAGTGTTTGGACGTCGGTTCCAAGAATGAGGTCGAGACTAGCCGCGCGTTCTTCAGCATCGCCCTGCGATAAGTGCTCGACATGTGGGCATCGTCGATTTTTGTACGCGGCTTCACAGATGCGAATCGCCTCCGTTCCGTGTGATATCGCACTGGCAATGGTCGCAGCCTTGGCCCACTCGAAAAGCCATTCGCGGAAAGGACTGTTTCCTTGAAGCGTCATCTCACAAGCGTGGACAACTGCCTGTTCCGCCGTTGCGTGGTCGCCAGTGATCAAGAACGCAAGCCTACTCAGGACATTTCTTTGATCCTGGAAGCAGGCCACGATTTCGGCTGGCGATGCATAATTGCGGGCATCGCCTGCCTCTGTGATCGAATGAAACCGGGACATGATTCTCCTCTTTCTATGCCGCCCTCAAATGGCCTCAACTGGATGGGAATGGTTAATTGAGGACCTCTCCTCGATATTCCCATGCCGCCGCTTGCGTCGCTCGGCTATCCTCTGCATAGGCGACAAACGCAGCCGGTCGCATACGGCAATTGCATAGATATTCCCGGCGACAAACAGTGCGCCGACACTAGCCAACCACTTCAGCAACTGTTCGCCCACGGAATCGATATAGCTCACCTCGGTGAGGTCGACGATCAAACCCTCAGGCAGTACGTCCTTTGTGACTAGGCACCTGGCCTGCTCTGCCCAATCAGCGACGAGTTTGCCTTCCAACTTCAGGGTCGGACCACTCGCTAACCACTGGATTTCCGCACGAAACATTGGCTTGATCCTCGAAACGCTTTGTCGTGCTCTCCCTATACCCGTTCGAGCGCACGTTTCGTGCCAATGCTGCTGCTGTTATGTGATTGATGTGATTGCCTCCTGGTGGAGACTGGTTCGCCCGAATTGCCTCAATGCGGTCATTGTCCGCATGCGGGCATGGGACGTCGGGTTGGAGCCTGCCCTTTGGAAGAACAACTTCGAGGAGTCCTACGCGAACGAAGGTCGGGCGCCTCGTGGCAGGAGCGCTCGCTATTGCCCACATGTGCCTGTTCAAATTGCGGCCAAGACTGCCAAAGTACACCGCATTCGGCTACGAGAGATTGCACCCGTGAGTTCAACGCCGGTGTTGCCATTGTGTACCTGTCCACAAAATTGCAAATAGCTTGCCACTCGTTTTTCGACTAGTAACGGCCGCTACTCACCAGGATTCGATACTTGTCGCAGTTCGCTCCGGCCTTGGCGAGCTTCGGTGCAGGAGATATTCTGCAAGGCGGCGAATGTCGCCGTCATGATCGTCGAGCGCCGCAAGGAGCTCCTGGTACGCGGCCAGGTTCCGTTTGGTGAGCCACTCCAAATGGCAAGCAAATAAGTACAAGGCGTCGCTTTGTCCGATTTTCTCCGACATGTCTGTCAAGGCGATCCTTGAATTTGGTTTTGAATCCATTACTGATCGCCCTCAGATGCGTCTATCAAGCTGTGTACGTTCCTTGGTTCATGCTCTTTTTCCATCTCAGGCAATTCGAAACCGGGTCAAGACAGGAGTGAGTGGCAGGCGGTGCTCAATCGACATGGTCTCGAGTGAATATGCAAACCTGGCACCGCAGTCACAGCACACCCGGTAGGTCTCGCCTTGCAGTGTGAACACACGGCTGAGGTGAACGTGGTGACACCCAAAGAGGAAATCAAGGATAGCTAGGAGGATCGCCATAGACTCTCCTTTGTGAGTTTCATGCTGATTTTGATCGCCTGATCCCTTGCCAACGTCGAACAGCTCGCTCTCCGGTAGATGAATTGGCTCAAGAAACACGTCCGACTCCCTTAATACGGAACTGAATTCCACCGTGTCTATTGCAGGCCACCAACCACTTCGGTCATCCCGCTAACCCCTTGGTTCTTGGTGTAATCCCTGCATTCCGCCCGCCGACTGTCACGACCTTTCGAGGGCACTGCCGCAATGTGGGCACCGATCTCCGGTCCGCTGCTCGTCTATACTCCCGCAATTCAGTGATTTGCCGTGCTACGTCTTTGGCGAGCCAAATGCGTTAACGGGTGCGATGCATCGATGGCTGAACTGCTTCGAGCGGCAATTCCGGCAGAGCTACCGCGGCATGAGAGGGTCAAGTAGGAACGAAGGAGTCAATATGTACGCCACAAAAGCAATCAATGGCGTCCCCGCGATCCAGCGCGATGGACAAAGTGTGTTGCGTGTCTGCGACCAAGATTGGGAGTTCGCAAACTGGCTATGCGCGCTGCTCAACGAACTGGGCCAAAAGTCCGAATTGTTGCTGAACGAGCCGGACTGGGAATGGCTCAATGCGATCGATCACGCCTTCAGAAGGACGGCACAGCATGCCTGATATCAAAACAGCCCCCACGATTTCTATCGTTGTTCCTTTTCATAACGAGGAACCTAATGTCATCGAACTGTATGGCCGACTACAAGGCGTCATGGAGGAGCTTGGCCGCACATACCAGTTCATCTTTGTCGATGATGGCAGCAGGGATCTTACTTACAAGTTGCTGAAGGAACTCGCCGAAATCGACCCTCATGTAGTCGCCGTTCGGCTGCGTC
>JGI26339J46600_10000121_pt1 | contig 26542 bp, 16 predicted proteins | sample BogFormECP12_OM1_FD_46600 | JGI IMG/M metagenome (IMG submission 46600) | reverse complement strand
CCGGGGACCAGGTCCGGCCTTTGATTCGTTTGATCATTTCCGTCCGGCAACTGGTCGGGGCTGATGTTCATCGCTATCGTCAACGGATGGCCGGTATGCCAGAGACCAATGCTGCTGAGACTCCAGCCGCCGACGATTTTGCCCAAGGCACCTCCATCGTTCAGGTAGGTCTTCCCGGGACCAAACGGGAGTTCGTACACAGCGTTCGCGGTGAAATTCTGGCGAACGTCGAAGACGCTAGGCCCAAAATCGCAGCGCAGGCAATTGACATTCTCCGGCCCATTCGATTCACCGCCGCCGACTGAGCCATCGTTGATGGAGTGGGACCAGGTATAACGTGTCTGGAAGGACAGTCCGGCGCTGAAACGGCGTTCCAGACTAAGACCCAGGGCATTGTAAGTGCTCGACCCGATATCGGCTTTGGCGTCCACCGAACCATAAGGGTCGCCGCCCGCGCCGGGATAATACTGGTCGAGAGTACGCTGGCAATTAATGTTGCCGTTAGCGAGTGTCCCCATCGGTTTCGTGATACAGAAGTTCACTCCTCCGCGGGAAAACAAGCGCACGCCGCGCGACCCGATATACTGCGCCGACGCTAGAAAATTGGCGGGCAATTCGTGATCGATGGTCAGGCCCCAAGTCTCGACATAAAGGTTGCGGCGCCCGTGGCGCTGCAGTTGCCGAGGTTGCTGTGCGATTTGCGCGCCGCCGGACAGCCACTCAAGTCTGGGACCGTCTGCTGATAGGCAGGCAAGAGAGGCGTGCCCGAACCTGATGGATCAAAATTGGCGTAGGCCGTGAACCTGTCGCTCTCCAGGCCAGCGTTCAAATCGTCATTCTGGGCCGCACCGTGGTAGATGCCAAAGCCCGATCGAATTACTGTCTTTCCGTGAAACATGCCCGGAGCCCAAGCGATACTGACACGGGGATCGAAGTCCCGGTAGTCGGGGTAATACAGAACTGGATTCTTTGGACACGCGGGCGTGTTGATCGGAGTCGGGTAAGGTCCGTTTTTTGAACCCGATCCCAGGCAGACGCCATGAAATTCATTAACGTCGAAAACCGTGGTGCGATTGTCCGCCTCATTCGCCACCCCATAGTATTCCCAGCGGAGTCCCAGGTTGAGAGTGAGGGTTGGAGTAACCTTCCACTCATCCTGGAAATAGGGCATGTAGAAGGTGCGGCGGTATTTGTGGCAGCACCATGGGGCGGTAAAAGAGATTCCATAAAGCGTAGCGCTCGCGAAGGCCGTTTCATCATTGCCAGAGTTTTCGCGGAAAGAAAGGTTGTTGTCGGCGGTCTTGCCCTGGTTCAGCCGAACCCGGCGAATCTCCATGCCAGTCTTGAAGGCATGTCGGCCATGCGTCCAAATCAGGTTGTCGACAACTCCGTACGTCGTTCCAACCTCGATATCAGCGTTGTCGTTGTTGAGCGTGACAAACGTGTTTGTGCTCACCGCATAGGGAAGGATGCTCGCCTGTGGGTTATTAAATGGCGATCGATTGACATAGACCTTGGTTTCGTTGAAGAGATTGGTCCTGAATGTGTGTTGCAACGCCACTAGGTAGTTCGCCGGATGGTTGATGGTTCGGACCTTGTCCCCTGGAAGACTGGAGCCATTCGGGGAGTCCACCAGGCTGATGTCCCGCTGGGCGCGGCCATAGAGCAGGGTTTTTTCGTTGATCTTGTGGTCGATTCGCACCAGCCAGGTGTCTTCATGGACAGTCGCGGGCGTAGCGGCTGTCACCTGATCGGCGTTGGGGTCGTAATTCGGGTCTGTCGGATCAAGGGCCCCCAACCATCGGAAAGCAGCGTCCGGATAGGTGAAGTGCGCGGAACAGCCGTTGAGGGTGACACCTGCGCGCCACGGGTATGCCTGCAGGATGGAGCACATCTTCTGCCCAGACGTGTTCAATACATATTGCTGGAAGGAAGTTAAAAGCGCATTCCCTCCTTGACTGCCGCAACAAAAACCAGAAGGCACGTTGAATTGCTGGGTCGTCGACTGCAACTGGCGAAGCCCCTCGTAGTTAATGAAGAAGAAGGTCTTACCCTTGACGATCGGCCCTCCGAAAGTCATTCCGTACTGCCCCATCCGGAATGGAGGAATGGCCGNGTTCCCGTTCAAGTCGAAGTCATTGAAGTTGCGCGCGTCGAAAGCGGAATTCCTCAGGAAGCCGAAAGCCGAGCCGTGATAGTCGTTCGTGCCCGATTTGGTCTCTATGTCGATCTGGCCGCCAGCCTGGGTGCCGTACTCCGCGTCGTACAGGGCGCTGTTGACGCGATACTCCGCAATGGCATCCTGAGAGATCTGGAGACGNGTTTGCGATTTCTGCGCTTGCTCTTGAATGCCNCCCGCATCGACGCCATCAATCTGGAAGTTGTTGTCGTCTCGCGCCCTGCCGGCAAAGCGAATCGTGCGCTGGTCGCCGCCGCCGTCATCCTGCGCGAACGGTGCCAGGAGGGTGAAACTTGCCCAGTCGCGCCCGTTGTTCGGAAGATTTGCGATCTGGTCCTCGCGAATGACCGTGGAAGCCTCCGCCGAACTGCGCTCTTCCGGGGCCGTGGATGCGTTAACCTCCACCCGTTCGGTAGCCGCTCCAACTGCAAGCTGGATGTCGAGCGTGCGCGTCTGTCCGACCTGTAATCCGACATTCTCCATGACGCTGGTCCGGAACCCGCTGCTGGAGGNTGTCATCGTATAGTGTCCGACAGCCAAGCCGGGAAACCTGTAGTAGCCGCTTGCATTCGCCTGCCGTTTCTGTGTGATGCCGGTATCAGCGGCAAGAAGTTTCAGGCTGGCTCCCGCGATGACTCGGCCCGTCGGATCGGCCACCGTGCCTTCGAGCACGGCGCGATCGATCTGCGCGGATGCTCCGACCCAGGCGATCGTCAGGAAGAACAAGGCCAGAAGAGAAGTTTGGGTTAGAGCGAAGAGTGAGGTTGAGGGAGATGAATGGCTGGGTCGCATAAGCCTCCTGATCCGGGGAAAAATATTCTTCCCTTCCAATGCCTTCGTTCTTGTTTGGTGGTGAACAGGTGATCCTAGGAAGGTGTTGTGAAGGTATTGTGAATGCGACATTAAACAGCGGTTAATTTCGTAAGGGAAACTACGAACAGGTTGGGGATCACGATCAGCGCTGACTGCAACAAACAACTCGCTCGCGCCCACATCGATGCCGGCTGCATGGGGGTGCAAGATGGGCAATTCCTCACACCGTTTCTTGGATCTCTTCGCCATTGGCTCCTCCGAGTTGCCGGTCGGATGCCCAAGGCGCGAATCAAAGGCAAACTCCCAATCTCTCCCCGCGTTCCTTTGCCCCCTGTCTGGCAAACGCCAGCTGCACGCTTACCAGGACTGATCCGCTCGGTGCCCATCTGGATTACTTCCGGATCGCCGACAAACCACCCGGAACGTGGCGCCCGCCAACGGCTCTCAGGCGCTCTTCTTTGAGGTGCTGGCGGAGAAGACAGACCAGCGCTGCTTGGGTGTTTTCGGCGCGGCACTGCTTCTATACTGCTTCCATGTCGGTGATGGTAGAAATGCATCACACGGGCTGCGTGCCTGTGGTGCGGTCGGAGATTGCGGTGATCATTGAGCATGCGCTTGCGGATAGGCCCGGGGATTGGCGGGTTTTGATTATCGGCTCACAGGCGAACGATCGGTGGGAGATGAGGATTACGGGGCCGAGCGAATTCGAACGGTCTTACACGCTGGAAGGCTCGGCCGGCGAGCATGAGCCGCAGATCATCGGAAGGCTTGTGGCGAGGATGGTGTCAGCGAGGGGGCTTTGATCGAAAATTCGACCAACTGCGGGTGGCTGTATTGGTGTCGCGGGCCGGAGTTCCCATCTTCTGGATTGCCGACAACTTGCCCGGAATCACCGAATCCCAGTATCCGTTGCGCATCTGGATGAGCGAGAGCGGAGCTGCCTCGTGTTGTTTAGCGCTATCAATTCATTTAGCTTGCCGAGGATAAAGCGATCTCTTACTCTGAATTCTCCACCGTCCGCTCATGCAAGAGATCTCTAGTCGCCGCCGCTTTCTGAAGAAAGCAGCTTTCGCAGGTGGCGGTGCATTGCTTGGTACCGTCAGCCTGAATCAGATCTCTCCCAGGATCTGGCGTGAACCATTGGTGTTTGAGCCCAACCGCAGCTATTGGGCGAGAAGTCAGCCGCCTCAGAATCCGCCTTTGACCGAAGACATCGCGGCAGATGTCGCGGTGCTCGGCGGCGGCTTCACCGGACTTTCCGCAGCCTACAACATCCGCATCATTTCCCCGCACAAGCGCGTCGTCGTTTTGGAAGCGAAGGGCTGCGGAAACGGAGCCTCGGGACGAAACGGCGCCATGGTGCTGACCATGACCGCAGATCGGTATATGCATTTCAGCTCAGCGCCTGCGATCGACAAGAGGATCTACGACCTGACGGCCGAAAACATCCGGGCGTTGTCGAAGCTCAGCGCGGCGACCGGCATCGACTGCGAGTTGGAGACAAATGGCGCTCTGCAAGTGCTCGTCACCTCCGAGGACGTCACAGCCGCGAAGGCCTATGTGCAAGAGGCACGATCCCTCGGCATGCCGGTGGAGTTCTGGGATAACCGGCAACTCGTTAACGCGATCGGCACGGAGGTCTACGAGGCAGCTTTCTTCGACCCCAACGGTGGACACATCCATCCCATGAAACTGGTGCATGTCTTCAAAGCCGCTGCGCAGAACGCTGGCGCGGAGATTTACGAAAACACAACCGTCGCCAGCATCCAGGAAGGTCGGGAACACCTTCTTCATACCACCGGCGGACATGCCATCAAGGCAAAGTCGTTAGTGTTGGCGACCAACGTTTTCACCTCGAGACTTGGATTTTTCCGAAACTCGATCGTCCCCGTCCATGAATACGTGGCAGTGACGCAGCCCTTCAGTGAGCAGCAACTGTCGGCGATCGGATGGCGCAAGCGAGTTCCGTTCAATGACAGCCGCACCGAAGTTTTCTATCTCGGGTTGACCGAAGACAATCGCATCCACATCGGCGGAGGCAGCCCCAGCTACTTTTTCAATAGCGGGGTGGGCGATGGCAGCGACGCTGCCTTGCATTTTGCGCAACTCCAGCGTGAGCTGGTACGAATCTACCCCAGACTGTCGGGTGTCAAGTTCGAAACAGGTTGGGATGGAATGGTTGACTGGTCACTCGACGAGGCGCCCTCTGTCGGCTGCACCGGAAGAAACAAGAACATTTTCTATGGACTAGGGTACAGCGGGCATGGCGTGAACCTGACCTCACTCTTCGGGAGAATCATTGCGGATCTGGAAGCCGGCCGCGAGGAACCCTGGAAGCAGTACCCCTTCCTCAACGCCAGCCTGGAGTACGTTCCGAATGAGCCTTTCCGTTGGCTGGGTGCACAAGCCGGGCTGGCATGGTATCGCCTGATGGAGTCTTAGTTTAGTTCTGCGAACCTGTATTCGCCCGATGTCGTGGCTTGATCAGAAGAAAGGCAAAGTCTGTCGGCATCGTGCCTGAGTGAAACCTACGCGGAGCGATCCGTTAGGGAAGAGTTGCCGACTTCCCAGTACCAATCTGGAGAGCGTGATCACTTCCGGCTTGCCGACAAATCGGGAGTTGTCGCGCCGTGGCTGGGTGTGAAGGTTACGAAGTGTCGCGGTTCCTCTACCGAAGTGCCCTCTTTCCCAAAGGATGAAAGCTGCGATTCGTGAGCGTGCTCTTCTCGCTAGAGCGACCGCAGGAAATCGATGATTTCCTGCTGCTCCTGCGTGCTCAGCTTATTGAAATGTTCGACGACCTTATTTGCCTCACTTCTAGGGCTCCGGTGAGCTCTGATGGCGTCTACCAGGTTGGTCGTCCGTCCATCATGGAGGAAGAACACACGTTGTCCGACGCCCCAGAGGGGAGCGGTCCGGAACTCGTCGGGGCCGGTGCCGCCTTGCGTGATGCCGTCGGCGAGGCCTGTGCCCATGTGGTGGACGAGAAGATCGGAGAAAAGGTTCGCCGTCTGATTGGAAAGCGCAACGCTCGGGTTGGTTGAGGAACCGCTTGCAATCATTGCACCCGTAGTAAACGACGGCGTATGGCAGTGGACACAGCCTATCTTTGCAAAAGTGGCCAGTCCCTTCTCGCTAGACGGCGTGGCGGGGGCGGGAGCGGGTGGGGCCAACATGCGCATGAAGTTGGCAAACGCTTCGATGTCTGAGATCACCGCCGTGTTCGAATTGCCGCTGGTCGCGGGAGTAGGCGTGAAGTTGAGGGTGTCCTCAGGAGTGGCGTTGAAGAGACAGCCCGGCGTTTCGTCGCGCTCTTGCGGGAAAAGCTCGTTTGTGATTCCCATCTCGACGTTGTAGGCCTCGGCCGCGAACAGGAGCAGGGATTTGTTCTGCGCCTTCCAGCCGAAACGGGTAATGGTGCCATCGTTTGCGCTGAGGTTCACGCTGCCGCTAAGGTGTGAGTTCGCGTGCCCGGAAATACCCAATGCCGATTTCCGGGATGCGTCGGACTTCATGTTCGCAAGGATGGCCGAGTCGGGTATCGCTTCTATGAGCCCTGCGCCAAAGACCGGAGTCGGGATGCGGAAAATGATGTTCGAATTCCCTCCCTGGCCCGAGAGCGGATTTCCTGCGGGCAGAAAATCGAATTGGGCGATGTTGCAACCGGGGGCGTCACTTCGCCCGGTGATCACGAAGAGGTCATGCACTGAGCCGTCGCTGACTCCGTTGCTCTTCTTAAACCGCGCTTCGCGGATCGGACCATTTTGCACGATGAACCAAGGCACCGTGTTCTTTGCACCACTCAAGTGGGCAACTTCGGGCAGAGGATTTTTCGCTGGGCTTGAACCGCCGGCATCCGGTTGCGAGTGGCAAGAGAAACACTGGTTTGAGTTGAAGCGGGGGCCGAGGCCGTTGTTCGAGCCCTTGGTCACGACCTCGATCTCAGCGAACCTCGCCTGTCCGTCCTGGAAGAACGCAGTTTCGTCCGCGGCAAGACCCTTCAGCGGAGTACCGGCGCCCGCCGGGCCACCGCGCACGCCCGGGTCTACTGGACCCGATCTGGTTTGACCCAAACTGCAGACGCATGTGATCAAGGCCACAGCCACGATTCCGCCGAAACTCTTGCGCGCAATTCTCCCGAGTATCATCACGATTACCTCGTTGACCCAGAAATGCCGGTATTGTACACCGGGTCTGAGGTCATTGCCCCCGAATGACGGGCAATGCGGAAGTAATGAACATGGCGTAGCACACTGAAGAAGTGTCATCCGTTTTTACAGTGCCTTAGAGGTAACGGTGCAGGTATTTTGATCCTTCCTTGCCGTAGGTTCTGTCCCAATCGTCAGCAGAATCTCGCAGACTTGCGTGATAGGGAGTGAGACCTTAGATGGGCTGAAAGACTGTTTAGGTTCTTAGTGAGTTAAGAGAGGTAAGACTGATCTGAGCAAAGCCTCTGGCGGGCAGCCAAACCGGCCAAGTTATTGGCCTCGGTGTTGTTCTCACGACGAACGTGGGATATAGAGAAATCGAGTGACCGGGCCAATTTCCGACAGATCCAGTTCAGGGAATAAAGCCGCGGGCTGCGGCAGCTGTACTCGCCACTCATCTGCTTGACCATTACTTCGGAATCTGAAAACACGTGAAGCGTCTTGGCCTTAAGCCCCAGGGCACATTGCAGCGCTTCAAGCAAAGCAATGTACTCGGCGACATTATTGTCCTGGTGCCCGATCCATTTGGCGATTCTGATTGTGCCGTCGGTGGAGCCGTCGATTACCACCCCAATACCAGACGGGCCGGGATTCCCGAGAGAGCCGCCATCGATGTAGGCCACGAGGTCTGACATTGGTGAGCTGGAAAAAACGATACGTGACCAATTTCCCGGCGTCAAGATGCTTATCTGGTTCCTCCAACAACTCCTCAGTAGTTGCCCACGCCTTCGTGCACCTGTGGATATTTCTGTGGAAAAATGCAAAGAACTTAATCGCCCATTCATTAAGCGACAACAATTCAATGGGTTGCGTTTTGGGGTTTGGATCCATCGCAGCAGACCGAATTGCACTGAAAACGGGCATTGACAATCTTCAAGCAACTCTCTAAGTTGGCTTCCGTCGACGGCTGAAAGGGTTGGCTTAATTAAACTTTTGCCAGTCCGAAGTAGGCTGAGTGATCAGCTTGGCGGGGCAACCCGAAGAGCAGCCAGACCTGAAAAAACCGACGGCTCTGCGAGGAGTAGTTGGGGTTTGGGACCGCGAAAGTGGTGATCGCATCAAGGGCTGTGACGGCGCATGCCTCCACGCTGTTGGCTCCCTCGCAGGAGTTGATGGCTAGAGCATAACCAATGTCACAGCCTTTACCTTTCTCCAGTGTTCTGACTGCCGCAAAGCTGGTCTCCCAGAAGAGCATTCTTCCCAGGGTTGCCCTTTTCAACAGGAATTGTCAACGACCGTTTCAAGCTCAATGCGCCCTCTCAACATTATGGAGGATGCCCGGTAATTCGCGGAATGCAGCGATTCTCACATTCCCGTGGGCGAGGGTAGTTTTTCTGCCAAGATCTTTGACGAACACGCGATGATCGGCTTGAATCTCATAGAGCCAATGCTGACATCAGGACAGTCTCGGGGATAAGGTTCATCGAGAGCTGGAAGCGGGAATGAGGCAAATTCCGAGTTCGAGTCGTCGTCTCGACGCGCTCATTTCACGAGCGCTGAATACGATCAGGAAACCGAGCACCGCCGAAGAAATTACCGAGTTGCTCAATCGTGAGCTGGACTCCGAAGACCGCCCTTTCGAAACCAAAGAGGTGGCCGAGCGGTTGCGGAACAGCCAGAACGCAGTGTTGACTCTATATTGGTCCAGGACCCGTGTCCGCAAGTAGGCTTCCCTGCACCCAGACGGTCGGCCCGGGTGCTTGGTAGTCAGTCTGACATACCCGAATATCCCCGATCATCGTCTCCGTGCAACGCCTCAACAGTGGGAAGTGCGGCAAGTCTTGGCAGCTTGCGATCATCCGTGTGCGCGTAGCGCCGGCTTCTCATAGAAGTCATCGCGTTCCCCTGCCGTCAGCGGACGAGTGACGGGCAAACCGGACGTTGACCGGAGCAAAACCGACTTCACAGGACTAATCCCGCCGTGGAAGCCGGATAGCTTCCGGTTAGCTGACAATCCGGGAGCAATCGCATGGTGGCCCGACGTCTGCGGCGTGGATCCGATTACGCTAGTGAGCGCGCAATCACCAGGGTGATGTCATCCTGCTGTTCGCTACCGCTGCTGAATTGCTGGACCGCCTCAACAATTGCCTGGAGAAGTGGTCCCACGGGAAGGTGAAAATTGCTCCCAAGGGTGTCCAGCAGATGGGACTCGCCAAACTCTTCCCCATCGGCGCTTGTGGCTTCGGTGACTCCATCAGTGTAGAGCACCAGCATGTCACCTGGACCAAGCGGCACTTCCACAATCTCGCAATGCCAGTCTTCGAACAATCCCATCACGGTGCAGGTCGAACGCAGCCGCTCCACATTGTGCTGCGGCGCCTGATCCTGATTCGGCGCCTCCTGCGAGCTGGCGCGGGCGCGCAGCAGTAGTGCGGGAAGATGTCCACAATTCGCGTAGCGGAGCTTGCGGCTGGAGTCGTCGTAATCCGCAAAGAATAAGGTAGCGTAACTGGCATCGTCGCTATTCTCGTAGAACAAGCGGTTGACGGAGGCGAGCAGTCGCGGCAGATCGTCGAGCGCCATCGCGTATTGACTGCGCAGGTTGGCTTGCAGATTGGCCATCAGCAGGGCGCCAGACACCCCTTTGCCCGCAATGTCGGCCAGCACCAGAGCCAAGCGGCCGGGGCGAAGCTCCAGAAAGTCGTAGTAGTCCCCGCCCACCTTCCTAGCCTGAATGCACGCGCCCGTGTATTCGAGTGTATTCATGGCTGGGAGCTTTTGCGGAAAAAGCCTGGCCTGCACCTTGCGGGCAATCTCCATTTCCTGATTGGTGCGGCGATCTGCCTCCATTCGCTCCGCCATTTTTTCCGCGAGACTTATGTTCTCCAAAGCGATGCCGGCATGGGCCGCTACTGAATCGAGCAACTGCTTGTCCTCGCGGGAATAAGGTTCCTCGGAACGCCGCTGCCCGAGAACGAGCATGCCTATGAGGTTGTTCTCACGGCCGAGGATGGGTACCAGGCATTCCGGCGCGAGGGGCGCCAGTGCAGTTAATTCTTCGGCGCTGGCGGAATCGGATGGCACCTCCCACGCTTTCCCGCGGCGCGCAAGTTCGACGAAAACCGGTGCGCTTGGCGCGAGCGTTGCGAGGGTTGCGGGTCGCGTTTCGGAGATCGCGGCCAGGCGGCCATTGCCGGAATCCACGTAACACGCCAGGGTTTTCGGGTGCAGGGCTTCGCTTACGTGGCTCTCGAGGAGCATAGCCAGTTGGCGACGGTCGCCCACCGTCCGGGTTTTCTCCGCGAGGTTGTGCAAAATGATCCGAGAGTCATAAGCGCTGCGAAAGAAGGCCCGGTCGATGCGCATGGTTCCCCGCTTGACCAAGGGCGCCGATGTCCACACCAGGACGATGCCAAATACTGCGCTCAGAGCCATCCCAATATTCGTATCCGCGCGCAGGAGCCGCGAGAAAACGTGGGTGAAGAGCGCGATGGCGGAAGCCGCAACCATGAACATCAAAACGATGAAGCCCCTCTGCACGAGAACGTAGCGCGCACTGCGTCGCAGCAACACCGGAATTTCCATCACGCGGTGCTTCACCACCGCGTAAGCGAAGGAGAGGGGATACACGAACAGCACGAGCATCAGCCCGGTATCGAGCCAGAAAGAGGGGCGATATCCGGTAAAATCCTCGGCCATTTTTTCGAGCGCGATTGGCAGGATGCCGACCACGGTGCCCCAAAGAATCACTCGTGACTTGCGCCGCGCTTCTGCAGGGACGGCGGCCATGAATGAATTTTGCGCCAGCGAGATTATGCCCAGGAAAAGCAAGTCGTAGTTCAAGGCAGCGTTGAGGAAAACAGCATTGCGGCTGCCTACCAGGTGGGCTACCACTCGTGGAAGGCTTGGATCCCCAGTCCGCAACCCGGGTAAGACAATACAGACTCCGAACAAAAGCCCCACCCACTTTAACCACGGGAGGCGCCTATCCAGATGCGATCGCAGCGGGAAAACCGCGAAAAAAAGATAGAAAAGCGGAGCCAGCATTCCCGCAAACACTGCGCGAAAAGCAAACGCAAATGGGCGAAGGGAAGGAGAGATGGCCAAGGGATTGAGAAGTGGGGCGGAGGCGGCAAACGCACAGAACAGCAATGCCAGAAGCCATGCATTGGGTTCCTCCAGCCTCAAGAACAGGACGGCGAATGCCACCAGAAGAAAAGGAATGGGGAATAATCTGAGGACTTGCAGCGCCGAGGACTTGGCAAGGCCCTCGGGCATTCTGGCCGGCGTGGCAGCCCGAAAGACGCCATGCAGAACCAGCGGCTTGGGCTCACCGGCGCGTTCTACGGTGAATTCCACCGGGTCGCCGGGCCGACCACGGGCATAGGCTTCGTCGGAAGCAATGTCGGTGCCCAGCGCTCGCCCATTTATGCCAATAACGCGGTCGCCGACGCGTAGGCCGGCGCGCTCCGCTGGGCTTCCTTCCATCACATCTTCGACCGATTGCGAGTGCGTTCTATCGTCATAGCGAGAATTGTTGACGAGATTGAAGCCGAGTTCTACCCCTGGGGCCGGGTGACGCACAGCGTACATCCAGAGGGAGCCGTAGACGATCGCAACTACGGCAAACAGGGTCGCCAATGTTGCCAGGAACGGTTTTCGGAACGACGCGTGCCCTTGCATGATTTTAGGTTGTCGGCATCGCGCCGAGTCTTCCGGGCGAATCCTATGCCCTGCTTCCCGATGCCGTCAAGAACCACACAGCTTACAGTCTCATTAGGTCTACGGGCGAGTGACGGGCAAACCTTCCATAATCCGGTAAGGGAAGGGTTGCCGACCATCCACCCAGAGTCGCCCCATCCGCAGCAAGGTCCTGCACACGTTATAATTACGCGCACCCATGGCCCTGACCTCTGGCTCCAAACTCGGTCCTTACGAAATCCAGTCTCCGCTGGGTGCAGGCGGCATGGGGGAAGTTTATCGCGCGAAAGATACGCGCCTCGGGCGCGATGTTGCTCTGAAAATTCTTCCTGAATCCTTCGCCCGCGAAACCGATCGCCTGCGTCGCTTTGAGCAGGAGGCGCGGGCGGTGGCTGCGCTCAACCACCCCAATATTCTCGCCATTCATGACATCGGTCAGCACGAGGGATCGCCGTACCTGGTATCCGAGCTCTTGGAGGGCGAAAGTCTGGGCGCAACGCTCGATCGCGGCGCCCTGCCCCAGCGTAAGACGATCGAGTATGGAGTGCAGATCACGCAGGGGCTGGCGGCGGCGCACGAAAAGGGAATCGTCCACCGCGATTTGAAACCGGAGAATATTTTCGTCACGAAAGACGGACGCATTAAGATCTTGGACTTTGGACTAGCGAAGCTCGCGCAGAAGGCGGGCGCAGGGTCAGACGAAGTTACGCTGACCAGTGAGCGCACGGCGGCAGGCGTCGTCATGGGCACGGCCAGTTACATGGCGCCGGAGCAGGTGCGGGGCGAGGCCGCCGATCCTCGTACCGACATCTTCGCGTTCGGCGCAGTGCTGTACGAAATGCTTTCCGGCGTGCGTGCTTTCCGCCGCGACACTCCCGCCGAAACTATGACCGCGGTTTTGAAGGACGATCCGCCGGAGTTGTCCGATCCCGTTCTTCTGGTTTCTCCGGCGCTCGAACGCATTGTGCGCCGCTGCCTTGAGAAGAATCCAGAGCAGCGCTTCCAGTCGGCTCGAGATCTGTCGTTTGCACTGAGCGCGCTTTCTGGAACGGAGGCGAGCGGCGTCGCGCGTGCTACGGCGGCGGTGCCTCACCGAATGCCGCTTCTGCCCTGGCTGGCAGCGGCGCTGGCGCTGGTGGCCGTGGCCGCGGGGACCTGGTTCGTGGCGCGACGCCCTCAGCCAACGACGCGCATGCAGTTTGCGTTGGCGGTTCCCGATGAAATGAGCATCAGCCACATGGCGCTGTCGCGCGACGGCTCCATGCTGGTGTTCGTGTCACCGGAAGAAAACTCCGCATTGCCCATGCTTTACGTGCAGCGCATCGGCTCGTCCACCGTCACGCTCCTGCCGGGCACGCAGAACGCAAGTTATCCCTTCTGGTCGCCGGACGGCGCTTACGTCGGGTTCTTCGCCAATGGCAAGTTGCTGAAAATGGCGATCTCAGGAGGCCCGTCGCAAGTGCTCGCCACCGCCTTGGCTGGACGCGGCGGCAGTTGGGGAAGCAATAGTGTAATTATCTATAGCCCGGACGCCAATAGTCCGCTCCAGCGCGTGAATGCTGATGGGACGGGAATGGCGCCGGTCACACAGGGCATTAGAACCAAGGAGGATCAAACTCACCGCTGGCCCCTTTTTCTTCCCGACGGCAACCATTTCTTATTCTGGGCCGGCAACTTCGGAAATCTCAAGGACGACCGCTCGAGCGGCATCTACGTCAGTTCTCTCGAAGGCAAGGACAGAAAACTTGTTGCCCTCTGCCATTCGAGTTTTGGCTACGATGCCCACAATTTGTACTATGCCGATGAGCAAAGGCAGTTGGTCAGCGCTACTTTTGACGCATCTGCCGGCACGGTTTCGGGGAGCACGACCGTGGTCGCGAATGTCGTTGGATTCCAACCATCCACCTATTGGTCGGCTTTCGCTGTCGCGCAGAACGGGACGTTGATCTACAACACCGACGTCGGAGCCGCGCAGTCCGTGCTCACCTGGATGGATCGGTCGGGCAAAGAACTGAGCCATATCGGCGATCCGGCAATCATGGACAACCCCACGCTTTCTCCCGACGGCAGTCGCGTCGCGCTCGATATCAGTGACCTGAAGGCAAATAACGTAGATATCTGGATCGAAAGCACAACCGGAGCGGGCAACTCGCGTTTCACGTTTGACCCCTCGGAAGAAGTAGTGGCTGTATGGTCGCGAGATGGAAGCATGCTGGCCTACCGCTTGGGTGACGTCAGCGGCGCGAGTCTGTACTTAAAGTCGGCGACTGGCCTGGAGCGCGAGAGGAAGAGATTCACCATTCCCCCTTCTTCGATGGACGACCTGTTTCCCAATTCCTGGTCTTTGGACGACCAGCAGATTCTGTACACACGTCAGACGGCGGCAGGCGACCATCTGGAACTACTGTCCGTGGCTGGCGGAGAGCCAACCCGCTTTCTGAGCAGCAAAGGCAGCGAGACGAACGGGCAGATCTCTCCCGATGGAAAATGGGTGGCCTATGCCTCCGATGAGTCGGGCAATTGGGAGATTTACGTGACGTCGTTCCCCAGTGCCGCGGGAAAATGGCAGGTGTCGCGCGGTGGCGGCACGGAGCCGCGCTGGCGCGGAGACGGCAAGGAAATTTTCTATATCGCACCGAGCGGCACGTTGATGGCGGTGCCGGTTAACGGCGAGACTACCTTCGCAACCGGCACGCCTGCACCGCTATTTCAGATTCACGGTCGCGCCCCGATTTCGAGCACCGACGTTTTTACTTACGATGTGGCCAAAGATGGGAAGCGTTTTCTGGTGAACCGCTACGTCAAACCGGAGCACGTTCCACCATTGACCATCCTGCTGAACACCCCGGCCAGCAATCCATCCCCTTAGCGGTGAAGAGCGAATATGGCCTGGCCCTACGCCCGAGTGACGGGGAAACCTGAAGTAATCCCAAGGTAAGAGTTGCCGACCAACCGCCCAGTGACGAGCCGATTCCGGGGTTGTGAGTGCTATTGATTCCATAACAATGTCGGCTCCCACGCCCGATTAGACTTTGGTGGTGCCAAACCGACCAAAGCCCGGGAGATAAGGACCCGGAGAGCAATTTGTGTTGCGGCCGTATTCTGAGCGCATCGTCGGCAACCCTTCCCTTATCGGATTATGGAAGGGTTGCCCGTCACTCGACCTCTATCGTGCGCCACAGTAGCTTGTAGCGCCTTTCACTCAGTTCTACGGGCTTTGGTTTCGCGGTACGATACCTGGGAAGCTAATGCATGCAAGGTACCAGTCAAGCAGGTGGGAGCCGGCTATGTCAGTTTCGGTGAGGACCTCAGGCCTTTCAAGTCACCCAGTTTTTCCAGGGTAACCATGATAACTCTGCTTCCGACAAGCCGATCCTGGCGCCTGATCGCTCGGTCAGTCGATTCCGAGCTTCTTCTGCATCTCTTCCAAAGTGATGCCCTTCGTTTCTGGGTAGACGAACAAGACCACCAAGAATTGCAGCACCATCATCGCTGAGAAGAAGACGTATGGGTAGCCACCCGAGGAAGCCGCCATCAGCGGAAACACTCCGGAGATCAATGCATTCATGAACCAATGCGAAAAACTGCCCAGGCTTTGTCCCTTGGCCCGAACGGTATTGGGGAAAACCTCTGCCAGATAGACCCAAATCACAGCACCCTGGGAGAAAGCAAAGAACGCGATGTATCCGATCAGCAGCCAAAGCAGAAGATTCTGATGAGCGGCAGTGAAGAAGATTATCGCCACTCCGGCCAGGCATGCTGCGGTTCCTACCGATCCGATCAGCAGCAGCGTTTTGCGCCCGATCTTGTCTATGACCGACATCGCTATCATAGTGAAAAGCAGATTCGTGCCACCGACGGCAACCGCCTGAAGGTTGCCGGAAACCTTGCTGAACCCCGCGTGGGCGAAGATATGGTTCAAGTAGTAGAGAATCGCGTTGATCCCCGAGAGCTGATTGAACATTCCAATGCTCACTGCCAGAAAAATCGGGAATGCGTACTNGCGCGAGAAGAGCTTCTCCTCTGCCTGCCTTCGCTCCAGATGAATCGACTGCACGATCTCCTGCAGTTCTTGTTCGAAATTCTCTTCGCCGGTCATTTGCAATACCGATCTTGCTTCATCGATCCGTCCTTTCTTCACCAGCCAGCGCGGGCTGCGGGGAATTCCGAAAAGCATCACAAAAAACAGCCCAGCCGGAATCGCCGCGACCCCCAGTTCCCANCGCCATTCGGCGCTTCCGAAGCGCTGCAGCCCTATCAGNTANTTCGAAAAATATGCCAAGAGAATTCCAAACACCACGTTGAACTGGAAGAATCCAACCAGCCGGCCGCGAAGNTTTGCCGGTGCAATCTCCGCGATGTACATCGGCCCCAAAACCGAAGAGCCGCCGACCCCCAACCCCCCAATGAAACGAAATACCATCAGCGCATACCAATTCCAAGCTCCGGCGCAGCCCAGAGCCGAAATCAGATACAAAATGGCCATGATCCGCAAACTGTCGCGACGGCCGAAGCGCTCGCCCGGAATTCCGGCCAGCATTGCACCCACGATCGTTCCCCAAAGAGCGCTGGCCACGGTTACGCCCAGCAAAGCCGGTGAGAGCTGGTAGATCTGCGCCAGCCCACCCGTCGTGCCGGAGATGACGGCTGTGTCGAATCCGAATAGGAGGCCGCCCAAAGCGGCTACCACGGTGCTCTTAACCAGATGCGCGTTCAGTTTCATGATTGATTCCGGCTTTCTCGGTCCACTTCCCGAGAAACGTAGCCAGCTACGTCTCGACTGTGCGCCGCACTATGGAACTCCTTCCAGGAGCGCGTGAGGCGCAAATCGGACTTTCAGCGTCTTGATCTCATAGGGCTTGGTATGCACNGTGACGGCATCATTGTGCATGGCAAGAGAGGCAATNGATCTCTCCATCAGATCGGTTTCTGACGCCGACTGCGCTCCTGCCGGAAGCTGGAGTGTTACATCAGCTTCTCTCCCTGCCCACTCATAAAAACGCAGGACAAGAGAGTCATCGTCCTCTGATTTCTTGATCGCGGTGAGCACCACGTTGTCCGGTTCAACTCGCACGAAAGAATGTTCGCCCGGAAGTGTTCCCTCGTGTTTCTGCGCCCGCATGGCGATCAGCTTGTAATTTAGCTCGTAGCCGCGGCGTACGGTCTGCGCATCTCGCCAATTTCCCCCATGCGGATACAAGGAGTACGTGAATTCGTGATGACCTTCGTCGGCATGGGGATCGGGCCATTCTGGCGAACGCAGCAACGAGAGACGCAGCACATTGCCCTTCACATCGTATCCGTACTTGCTGTCGTTAAGCAGGCTGAAGCCGTGTTTAGTATCGGAGAGATCGGCCCAACGCTGCGCCGGAACCTCGAATTTGGCCTGTTCGGCCGCTGTGTTCCGAGTGGTCGGACGTTCGATCGAACCGTAGGGAATTTCAAAAGTAGCCTGGTCGCTGTGTGCGCTCAAAGGGAATGCCACTTTCAGCAAAATGTGTTTCTCGTGCCAGTCCACCTGCATCTTCACATCGACCCGCGGCACCCCGGCGTACATNCGGATGTCCTGCACGAACGTGGAATTCTGAAAATGTTTCTTGACGCGGATCACGGCGCGCAGCGGCCCACGCTCAACCAGTTTTACCTCGTCAGCTTTATCCAAGTCCCAATGTTGTTTCTCGAAATCGGAATCGATGTTCCAGGCATCCCATCGTTTGGGTTTGTCGTAGAAAGCCTGTAAGAGATTGCCGCAAGCGGATGTCCTGGGGCCGCCAGTATCGGTTTGGGAGGGAGCCAGCGTTTCCGTCTGAGTCCGCAGATCGAAAAGGCTGGTGATGCAGCCGGTTTGCGGATCGACGGTGACACGAACGGAACCGTTCTCCATATTATCGACAGACGTATTGCCCGAGGTGGTGACGACGTGCTCCAAGCTCCGGTTGTGCATATCCAGAGAAGCGCCAGTCTTCGCCGCGGAGCGCACAAAATAGGTCCTGTAACCCATTGCCGGTGTATCCGCTAGAATGAGGAGACGCGCTCGATTCGTCGCCGAATCCATGGCCAGCAGTTGGTGCTCAACTCGTTGGCCTCGGGCGTCGACTACTTCAACTTGTCTAGCCGGGTGGGGAAGTTGCACCTCGGCCTCAATCACTTCCGTTCGCGGCCAGGAGAGAGAATTGAAAACCACAACCGGCACTCCATCACCCTGGGTGTTGACGTGAGCCAGTATCTCGTCGAGCGCCCCATCCGTGATCTCTTTCGCAGAGCGGGCAACGTCTTCCAAATTTCGCTTGGCGTCGAGATAGTTCACCGCGATTCCCGAGCCCGGCATGACGTCGTGGAAATGATCGAATAGCAGATTCTTCCAGGCGAGCTCGAACTGATCTTGCGCGTAGGGAAGGCCGAAGAGTGAAGCCAGCGACGCATACTTCTCCGCATCGAGCATTAGTTCTTCATCGCGCCGAATGCGCTGCTTCGTGTCCGCTTGCGAGGTGTACACGCCCCGGTGATATTCGAAATAGAGTTCGTCCTTCCAGATGGGGACTTTGAGATTTGGAAGTTCCTGCGTCAGGTCGGCGAAAAATTCTTTGGCGGTGCTGAACTCAATTTTCGGGAAGACTGTGTCCCGTTCCCGAAGGCGATTCGCCTGGTCAAGCATTATCCGAGTCGGCCCGCCGCCATGGTCGCCGATTCCGTACAAGTAAAGCATCTGCGGCGAATCGGCGACTTTGGTCCCGTAAATCAGTGGGGCATACAACGACAGGTCTTGCGTGATTTGCTGCGGATCGAATTCATTGGCGTATTCGTGGGGAAAGTAGGTCAGAAGACGGCTGCCATCGGGTGCTTCCCACCAGAACAGCCGGTAAGGGAACTTGGTGTAATCCGTGGCCCACAGCAGCTTGCTGGTCACGAAATAATCAATGCCCGATTTCTTGTAGATTTGCGGAAGCTGCCAGTTGTATCCAAAAGAATCGGGGTTCCAGCCAATCTTGATATCAGCGCCAAAGTTCTTCTGAAAATATCGTTTGCCGACAAGAATCTGACGCACCAGCGACTCGCCGTCCGGCATATTCAGATCGGGCTCGACCCACATGCCGCCGATGACCTCCCAGCGGCCTTCCTTCACCCGCTGTTTGATCTGCTCGAACATGTCTGGGTATTTCTCCTGCATCCATTCATAAGTTCGTGCCGAGGACATGGTGAACTTCAAATCCGGATACTCGCGCATCAAATCGAGAACGCTCTGAAACGTATTGCGCACCACTTCAACCGTTTCCGTCCACGGCCACAGCCACGCCATATCAATGTGCGAGTTTCCGACGGCTCGAACGGTGAACTGTTTCAACCATGGATTCAACGATTGCAGTTTGCTCTGCGCCTGCCGCAGTGAAGCGTCGAAGCCCGCTTGGTCGTCCTTGTCAAGAGGCGAAAAATCGATGGCTTGGACCGCCGCGTCGAGTTGCTGCTGGCGTTCCGTTCGACCCTCCTCGTACGCCGCAATCATCGGACTCGCCGCCAGGATCTCCGTGCGCACCATCGCCGGATCCGGCCGGCTGGCGGCAGGTTCAATGCGCAACTGAGCGTGATGAAACAGCGTCTCCACTTCCGGAGCGTCGATCCGCACGGCGATCAGAAACTTTTGCCCCGGCTGCGCGTTCTCCGTGAGCAGAATCGGCTGCTGCATGTCGTCATCTCCTCGCGACACGAGCGATCCGTTCGAGAATACGGAAATCATGACTGGGCCCTTGTTGTTCCACATGAAATCGAAACTGAGGTCTAACTTGGCGCGGGCACCCAGCACTCCATAACCGTTGAGCTTTTCCGGAATCTCGATCCAGCGACGCAGCACGCGAGACCCGGTCGACCATTTGTCCCCAACTTTCACTGTTTCCCAGTCCGAGTCATTCAAGGACGAATCTTCAGGATGTGGTACGTCAGCGTGAAACCGCCACTCGGACAGTGGCAGAGTGACCAGCGATTCCAGACGATCCAACGTTGGCTGGTACGGATCAGTTGCTTTCTGGCTCGGAAATGATTGTTGGGCGGAGACTAACCTGGCTGTTACGAGTGCGAGAAGTGCACACACGATCCGTCGCTTCATCGGATTTTCCTTCTTCATTGGATTCGACTGGATGGGAAATTTGCATTGCAGGCGCTGTTCTCATCCGCATGCTTATGGTTGAATGTTCGAACTCCAGCGCTTTATGGGTATGGCATCTGGAAAGAAACTGCCTGGTGCATCGGGTCGGCATTGGCAGATTTGATTACTCCCGTCGTTGATCAGGATGCGGATCTCGAAATCGGCCTGCGTTTCAGCACGAAGTTCAACGTTCCATATTATCGGCTGTATGCGGTTGTGAACGGAGAATCGCATTTTCTAATAGATCGAGGAGAGAAAGAAATACAACAACTGGCGAGGTTCATTTCATTCCACACAGGTTGGCGGGGCGTGTCACACCACGTTCAGCGGCGCGGAAGCGATTCCGGGCGGATGACGGGCAATATAGAAGTTGGCCGCCAGTTTTTCGGGGTTCGTACCGACAAACGCGCTGGTGGCCACGAGATCGTCGAAGGATCATGCTTTTCCCCACGGCCAACGGAGGGCGTTTCCATGACGAAAAGCAGACGCAAAAGGACTCCGAAGACGGTCCTGAGACTGCCTGATCTTGAACAATCGAAGTCTGCGGTCCTGAACAGCCTCACATCGGCAAGCTCACAGCGATCCTATGATCACGCAATACGCGAGTTCATTGATTGGTACTGCTCTGAGCCTCGCTTGGCGTTCAACAAAACCGTGGTCACACGCTATCGCATTTCGCTGGAGCAGCGCCAGTACGCTCCTTCTACAAGCAACCTGAGACTAGCGGCGGTGCCACCAGGCAGGCGGTGAACTGGAACAGATCCAGTTCCTGCTCGGCCACGTTTCCGTCCAGACGACCGAGCGGTACCTCGGTTGCAAGCAGCGGTTCCGGAATGCCGTGAATGATCACATCGGTCTGGAGCCGGACGCGCCTTCATCTGGAGCAGGCGCAGAAATTGTATCTGCTGCCCGGCTTCTCGTTACTAATCCGGTCAACTTCGTCGAAGCCCGTTTGTGGACCACGTCACGTTTACAGCAGCGGCGTTAGAAAGCCTGACCAGAACTGCTCCCGTGGAAGCCCCGTAAAGATTGGCCTTCTTGATTTCCACACCTGGCGTTAGGAATGCGTAGGTTTCTAACCGAGGTTCTTGGGTCTGTCTCAAGATTCGCGTCGCTTGCATCTTGGTCCGAACCCGCACTCATTTGGGACCAGAACACTCTGTGCTCGCGCGATGCTGCCCCTCACGACAGGCTTGTAGCCACCGTGTCAGAAACTCCCGTAAACCTTCTGGCGGCCTGATCCACAGGGCGGCCGCAGTTTCGCGCCATCCGGGGCGAACCAGCACGCTTAGGCCCAGGGTACCAAGAGCGAGGAAAGCCCGCTCGTCGGTCAAGTCATCCCCCAGGTAGGCGACGGGAACCTCCGGGCCGATTTCATCCAGGATGGTGCGGACTGCATCCCCTTTATCCCTACCTGGCATGCGCATTTCAATACCGCCATCGAACTCCAGCAGTTCCATGGGCGTACTTTGAGCAATGGGGAACCAGCCCAGCAAGACTTGGCCGCGGATTTCCGCCGCCGTCGCTTCATCCAGTCCGCGCCAATGGATGGCGACGGCGCCAGTCTTGAACTCAGCCCGGTTGTGTAGCCCCTGATACCTTAACCAACGATCTGCGTCAGCCAGTGCGTGCATCACAGGCTCTTCCACGCGGGGTGTCTCGCGGGTTCCATCCGGTCTCAACCGCTCCAACCCATGGCATCCCCAGATCTCGAGACTGGGGTGAATCGCAAGCAACGGGATTACTTCGTGGGCGTTCCGACCTGTGACGATGACGACACGGGTGCGGCCATTGACGATGATCTCCTGCAGGAGTTCTGTCATTCCCGGATAGGGGAGAGCCTGCTGGCGATTGAGGCAGAAGGGTGCGAGGGTACCGTCATAGTCGAGCAGAAGCGCGGAAACCGGCGACTGTGCCACCGCGTTCATGAACTGCTCGACTTCGACTGGACTGACCGTGCGGGACAACACATGCTCCTCATCCCCAGGCAGCAGTGCTCGCCCGAAGATTCTCCTTGCTCTCGTCCGACGCGTCCAGGCGCAGCTCGCAGAGTTCCGCGATGAGGCTTCCTGCCCAGCGGTAAACGTTGTGTTCCCTGACCGTCTTCCGCATGTGTCGCATACGCAATTCCTTTTCCTCCGGCTCCATGTTAAGAGCGAAACGAATCGCCTCCGCCGTCTGGTCGATATCGTAGGGGTTTATCTGCAAGGCGTCGCGCAGCTCGTGGGCGGCACCGGTGAAGCAACTCAGGATTAAAACACCCCTTTCGTCTTGCCGGGCTGCCACGAATTCTTTCGCCACCAGATTCATGCCATCGTGCAATGATGTAACCAGGCATAAGTCTGCGGCGCGGTAGTATTTCTGAATCTCCTGGTGATTATGCGACCGGTTTAGAAAGACGATGGGCTTCCATTTGTCCGTCTGGAACCGCCCGTTTATGCGGTTGGCTTCCGCTTCCACCTCCGCCATCAGATCATGATAGCGCTTGAGGTGGCTGCGACTTGGAGCGCCAATCTGCACGAATGTGAACTTGCCCTGATAGGGAGGATACTTGTCCAGAAAACGCTCAATGGCCAAAAAACGCTCCAGAATGCCCTTGGTGTAGTCAACCCGGTCCACGCCCACACCCATGAAGGTAGCCTCAACCCCCAAAGCCTTGAGCAAGGCAGAACGTTCGGTGTAGGAATCCGGTGTCGACTCCGGCCATTGCACCTCCGTAAAGTCCACACTGATGGGAAAGGGTCGCACCAGGGTGAGATGATCCAGACGTCGTACCGAAAAATGTTCCCAATCGACGCGTGCTTCCACGACCCGGTCCACCGTATGCAGGAAGTTATTGCAGTGCGACTGGATGTGAAACCCGATCAGATCGGCACCGAGCAGACCATCCACAAGTTCGCGCCGCCACGGCGAAATGTCAAATGCCTCCGGGTTGGGCCACGGGATGTGCCAGAAGATTGCCACCTTGGCCTCCGGTCTTTTTTCTTTAATCAGCCGAGGCAGCAGCGCGAAGTGGTAATCCTGCACCAGCACAATGGGCTTTTCCACATCCCTTATCTCTTCGAGCAGCGCATCGGCGAACTTCAGGTTTACCGCCTGGTAGTATTTCCAGTCCTCCGCGCGAAAGATCGGCCGAGTGTGCGCGATATGACAGAGAGGCCAGATTCCCTCGTTGGCAAATCCGTAGTAATAGCCTTCTTCTTCCGCCTCGTTCAGCCAGACCCGGCGCAAGGTATAGTGAGGATCTTCCGGAGGCACGCGCAGACGGTCGTGCTCATCAACCGTTTCGAGGTCGGCATCGCCATTGCCATGGGCAATCCAGGTTCCATCACAGGCGCGCAGTATGGGCTCGATCGCAGTGACCACCCCGCTGGGCGGCACCATCACTTCCACCGTTTGGCCATGCCGCATGTGCACGTAAGGCTCGCGGTTCGACACGACAAAAAGGCGCCCATTATCCAGTCGTTTGCGCACGTGCACGGCCAGTCGGTCGGCCGTCCACAGAGATTCACCCGTGTCCCGCAGGCGGGCTTCCGTCTCGGCCGCCGACCGCGCCTGGATGAGGCTTTCGGCGAAGGCGGCGACCTCCCGCACCAGGGGACGAAACAGATCCAGATCGGTGGCGTGCTGGCGTGAAGGTATTTGCCCCGTCCGCAAAGCGCGCATCCACTGTGCCGTACGTGCAATGGGTGCGGCAATACTCCAGCGAACAATCAACAGCGTGATCAGCACGATGAGAAACACATGTGCCAGCGCTCGCAGGAATGCTTCGCGCCAAATATGAAGGCTCTCCGCCCGAATATAGCCGGCATCGTGAACAATCGCGAGGCTGCCGATGACTTCGTCGTGCTGGTGAAGAGGTAGAGCATAGATGTGCAACGAGGCACCGCCCAATCGTTGGAACGCGCCTGCTCCATGGTTCTCACGCAAGGCTTCAGACATTACGGGGGGAACGGTAGCCAGCGTGGATTTCAGCTCCGGTGTAACTGCCAGCAAATCGCCCTGCCGGCCGTAGATCGCCAGTCCGGAGAGATGCTCCCGGTTCCCGTAGTGTTCTACGATGCGCTGCAAATCCTGCAGCGAATCTTTCTCCAGGTCGCGTTCCACATTCCCCGCGAGGCTCTCGCCCAATACCTCGGCGCGCCGCTCCAGGTCCCGGCTTAGGGCACGTTTCTCACCCAAAGCCTCGTAATACGAGGACGACAGCGAGACCAGCGTGATACCCACGATGAGGGAAACAATGAGCCGGATGCTGAGTAGTCGCATGGCACTAGCCTCCAGCATGGAGCAGGGAGGAAATTTCATCCTACCGCAACGGGCGGTTAGTTGGCATTTTCTGCACTAGAGCGGCGACAGTTCGTCTTCGTTCTCCTCCTTCTTCCCGCGAGCAAACCTCTTCTCCAGGAAACGCCGGGCCAAGTCTCTGCCCCCCATGCCGAATGCGATTGCCAATCCGAGCATCAGGGCCCCGAAGGCAATCCCGAAGGCAACCAGCATGGTCTGCTCTGCCAAACCCAGTTCTTCAAAGACGATCGACAATACGAAAACAATGATGAGGGTGCGGAGAGCGAGGCTCAAAACGCGGGGTGAAGGCACATTCGCATTTACCGCAGCCAATAAGGCGGCGCGGGAAAAGAAGCTGGCTGCCAGCAGTCCGAAAAACAGGATTAACAGCGCTACGAATAGACGCGGCAAGAAAAGAAAGAATCTTGCGATTTGGTCCTGCAGGCCCAGGATCCCGAGCGCGCGCACTCCCAGCAGAATGACACCGAGCCAAGTCACCCAGAAGACGAACCGGCTCAACATTTCCGTCGCCGAAGGCAAAGCGGCCTCGGTGAGCAGTTGCGAGGCGCCTGCGTTTTCTGAAAGCTTGTCGAACTTGATTAGCCTCAGAATGCTGCGCAGAAGCGCCTTTACAACGTACGCGATCACCCAGCCCACAAATGCCAGGATCACAATCACGATGAGACGCGGAAGGAAGTGGGCGAAACCTCTGGCAATCTCGTGCAGCGCCTGACTCAGTTCGCTGATAATCATTTCCCGCATAGTTGCCTCACTCTCTTGATTTCCACAGCTGCAGCAGATACGGTTTCAATCGCTCGAACTCAAGGCACAACCCTTCGATATTGTTCTCGACGTCTTCCGCAGAAGCATTGCGGTTCTCCATCAGGAACGTGAACACTCTCCCGCGGAAAAGCGGTGCTAAGGCCTGGATGATATGATCCCGGCTGATCACAGATTTCCGATACGAGGCGGCAAACTCGTAAACCGTCCTGACCCACAATTCTGCAGGGTAATGAAACTCCTCTTCTCCCAGGCGGGCGATGCGCTGGAGTTCTGCCAGAGTGGAGGGGGAAAGAATTGACTGAAAGACGGACTCCAATTCGGCAACTCCGGTCGAGAACATCTCTCGCAATCGTTTCCGATTTACTCGCAGTGGTTCCAGAAGCACTTCATGGTCGGCCCCGGTAGTAGGGGCCGGCTGGGAACCAGCCACGGCACTCCAGACGGGAAAGTCTGGCTCCAATGCGGAGAACAGGGTGCCGACCGTTTGTCGCAGTGCCGGCACCAGGTCAGCGGCATGTCGCTCGACGTGATCCTTTTCTCCAAGGAAGGACTGGCAGATGCGGTATCGTCCTCTGATCGCAGCCAAGGTGAAGCGGAGTTCGACACCGGCCCCTTCGGTTCCATCATTCCAGGCATTTTGTCCAAGGAATTGACTTCCGAAACGGCCGGAGAATCCGAACTCAGGCGAAGATGCCTCACGGATTCTTAACCCGTAAAGTGCGCGGGTCATCGGGTACAGCAAATTCGTAATGAGCAGCCCTTCAAACTTATGTCTGCGATAGGTGGGGGTCACCAGATCGAAGCCGTCGTCATAGATGGGGCGCAGAAGCTTTGACAGCCATTCGGGTTCGATGTTCGCGGACTCGGGTGACATCACCACACAGGCCTTGGCGCGGAGCAGTTCGGCGGCAGCCAGAATGGTCCGCAACGCACCTCCGCTCGCCGGGCTGCTCGCATACTTCGTGCTGATTGAGTGCAACGTGCGGAGCGCGTACGGATTTGAGGCTGGGCGCACGTCATCAATAGAGACGCCCGTGACCAATTCGGGAGTACCATCACGCGACCCCCCATCGGCATTAACGATCACGGCTCGCTCTCGGGGAAATCCGCGTAGGATGCCGCTCTGAATGGTGTGGACGATCGACCCGATAGTTTTGGCGTTATTGTGAGTGGGCAAGCCCACGAGGATGTCCACTTCGCCGACGTTGATCAGTTGGCGAAGAAAATCATCCGTAAGAAAGCTCTCCTCCGCCAATTTCATCTCCGTTCGAAGTACCGCAGCGTGCCCTTGTATAGACGCGCGTCAATGTGACATCGTTTCCCTATCTACATTTGCTCAGATTCGTCGCAGCCGAAACCAGTAAAACTGGTAGGACCCCATCGTTAGCAGATAGGGCAGGTCGCCCACACGCGGAAACATATTCTTGCCAGACATCTCGATCAGAATATTTCCCTTGTAGCGCCGCAGATCCAGTTCGACTGCTTGCGCGGTGCTCG
>JGI26339J46600_10000118_pt1 | contig 26661 bp, 9 predicted proteins | sample BogFormECP12_OM1_FD_46600 | JGI IMG/M metagenome (IMG submission 46600) | reverse complement strand
TTCCGCTATAGAAGTACGTTGAACTGGGCACTACGTTAGTACCGTCAGCGAACACATGGGCCAGAGATGGATCCGGGAATGCGCAATTGCTGGGCTGGCCGCAATCTGTGACCGCATAGGTATTGTTCGTATTCGCCGGTCCGCCAACGATATTGGTGTTGGACCCGGAGCCCAGGTAACTGTAAACCTGGACGGGAACGGTGATAGCAAAGTTGGTATTGTTAGTCACTTCTTCTAGATAACGTGTGAACCTGCCGGCCGTTGGCGAAAACACCTTCCGCGTCACCAGGAACCGGCCTTGATTTGCTCCTTGCGGACCGATATCGATTTCACGTCCATTTTGTGCGAGCAGTCCCGCGGCGCCTTGGCAGTAGAATGCCTGGCCTGCGATCTCTTGATAGTAGGCGCCGTTGTAGGCGTTGGTGAACGTCGTCCCGTCGCTGGTTCCGCCGGAGTTCAGCGCTCCGTAGCAGTTCACGTCGTAGCGGAATCCGTCCTGGCCGTCAAGATTGTAGATGCCGAACGGGAAGGCATTCCCCAGACCAACGTTGAGGTTGAGAGGGCCGCTGGAGGTCAATTGCCCTGTGGCCACCCCGGCAGTCGCTCCGCTTTGAGCTGTGATCTTGAGATTGCCCGCTTGGATGCCCCCCGCCAGGAAGTTTCCGTTGACGCCCGAACTCGTACTTTGTTGGAAGAAGCCCAGCGTCCCGACGCTGTCAAAGTTCTGGATTAGGATGTTGGCCGAGGAAACCGGCGCGTTGGTCTGGTCGAGGACCTGGCCTTGCACACGTCCGATGGCCGGCTCGGTAATATTGTCGGTAGCCGTGTCGCCGTCATTCACCAGCGACGTGCTGTCAAAGACTGACGTGAAAATGCCAGTATTGTAGTCATACTCTTGAATGGTGAATGGACCCACAGGGATATGGTTGTAGGTGTAGACACCCGAGCTGTTGGGCTGTGTGAATACTGTGAAGCCGGAGTTGTTCGGGCTCACCAGATACATTTCAGCCGACGTTACCACATTGCCAGCCGCATTGGACACCGTTCCCGTTACTGTACCGGACGGTCCGAGCGAAACGTTGACCGTCACGGGTATAGTGATATCCGCGACCGATCCTACAGCCGTGCCGGTCAGGCCCGTGTTCGAGTCCTGCGCGGTCACCGTCACGCTCCCCACAGCGGCTTCGAAGACCTCGTAATTGCCGTTTTGATCGTTGCTCTGGGTGAAGAATGTGCTTCCATTGCTGTCGGTGACAAAGACGCTCGGGAAGGGTACGGGAGTAACGCCATCGATGTAGGTTACCTGTCCGTTGATGACCGAAATGGGGAGGGTGAAGTTAAACGTCAAGGTCTGGTTGGAAGTTGTGAAGTTCCCGGTCTGGCTGCCGGTGGTCTGTCCGCTCGGCGAAGTAGCATACACCGTAAAACCTTGGCCTCCGGTGGCTTGGATGTCAGTAAAGCTGTAGTTGCCGTTTTGATCGGTAGCGGTATTGGCCAAGAAGCTGTTGGTGGCTGTGTCCGAAACCTGAACGTTGATATACGGCACCGGTGTGGCTCCATCGGCCGCGTAGACCACGCCCTGAATATTCCCGATGAAGCCCGTAGTGGTTATTGTAACGTTAATGGTCTTACCCTGGTCGGTAGCCATGACTGTTCCGGTGGCGCTACCGATTACTGTCATGCTGTTCGGAGTACCAGCTTGCACCGTGAAGTTCCCTTGCGGCACATTCGGAATCGTCAAAGTGCCGTCGGCGGCCGTCGTACCCGCAAACTGGAACTGCCCGACGTAGCTGTTCTGAATAGAGATCGTGGAATTGGGAACCGGGTTGCTGCTTGGATCCACCACGGTCACTTTCACATTGGCTATCGCAGGCAAAGTAATCGTTACGGGCACCGTTTGGCCGTTGGAGGTGATGGTGACCGTGGCCGTGGCGAAGAAGCTCGAGTTGGGGACATAGGCTTGCAGATTGGAGGTCCCCGCTGGGACATTGGCGATAGTCAGCTTGCCAGTCGGATCGGTCGTCCCTGCGAAGCGGTAACCTTGCGCTGGCCCAGGGACCTGAATGTACACGCTAGAGCCTGACACCGGTGTGCCGCTTGTGGTATTCACCTGCAGTTGCACGGAGCCGAGGGCCACCAACATCAGGTTCTGGCCGGTCGTCGTTTGATCTGCCACCACCGTCACCTGAAGGGTGGAGGCGATACCCGAATTGGGCTCAATCGCTTGCACGGTGACGGTGCCTGCTGGAACGTCGGTCAAGACGTAGTTCCCGTTGCTGTCCGTATAAGTGTAACGGTAGAAATAGGGGCTTGGCACATAGATCAGAACATAGACGCCAGCCGCGGGGTTCCCAGCCCCGTTTGTGACTGTCCCGCTAATCGCACCGGCGGGTTGGATGGTAATGTTGGCCGTCACCGTCTGGCCCGCCGTCACTTGCGCGATGGTTTGGCCGCTGAGATCTGAGCAACACTGGGACTCGTAGATGTAAGCCGTCAGAGCAAGGCTTCCAGGTGGCGCAGTCAGTATCTTAAACGTGCCGTCGGCGGCAAGATATGCGTCGTGCGCGGTAGCGTTGTTATCCAAGAATTGGACGTACCCGCCCGTGGTCACCGCCGCGCCCGTATCCCGCTGCACGGTTCCCGTGACCACACCGGTGTCGCTGAATACCACGTTCTGGGTGGCGGTCGTTTGGCCCGGCGCGAAATTACCCGTCGTGGGCGAAGATTGAACGCCGCTGGTGTCCGTTGCAATTAACGTGAAGGCATCCAGCGGAATGGCGACTGACGAGCCGCCATTGTTGAAGGACGCGGCGAAATTGAAATTGCCATTACTGTCGCTGTAGGAGTTATGAGTTCTACCAAAGTAAATGTTGTTGCTCTTAAACGAGACCTGAGCGTTGGGATCGGGAGTGACGTTGTCTCCCAGCAGCACCTGGCCGTTGACCGTGCCATTGAGGGCGGGAAGCGGACCGAGAGCGCTGACGCCGCCAGCCGGGATGGCAAAATTCTGGATCTCACTCAGTTCCGCAGCCGTCAACCCAGCCAGTGCTTCCGGCGGCAACTGGACCAGCCGCGCCGCCGAAGCCGCCGCCGCCGCACGGCTCACCTGCTGCACGCCAAAGTGCATCAGGGCCACCGTCTGGCCCGCCGGCACCTTTACACTCTGCCAGGTAAGAGACAATTGTTGCTCGTTACCCGTGGACGGCGCGAAGCTAGCCGCGCCCACCCTCTGCGCTCCGTTGGGGCCATCAAAGGTAAAGGCCACGGCGGGCGGCCCGTAGACTAGGAAAGGATCGTTGTCGACGTTGTCGTCGATCACCACCCAATAATCGGGGTTAGTCGGGTCGGTTACGTTCAGCACATTGTCGCCCCGCGAGGTCGTAATAATGGTAGTTGGAACGTAATAGGAGTAGATGTTGTCTACCACGTTGACGTCCACGGTGACGTCATTCGCCGTCGGATTATTCAAAATCTCCAGGTAACGGGCAAAGTACCCGTCTTGCGGTATGTAGACTTTCCGCGTGACGTTCAACCCAGCCAGGTTCTGCTCTTGCACTGCGATCTGGCGTCCGTTGAGTTCCTGCGTGCCGACCGGTGCGCCCGTGAACGCAGTGGGCGTGCCGCTGGAGACGAGGTTCAGTAGGAACGCACCCTGATTTTGATTGAAGTCGCCGCGGAAAACGTTATCGGTCCCGCTGAGGATCGAGGCGTTGGGCTGGATATCGAAAAAGAAGTCGCTGGCGTCATAAAGGTCAGTTGGTAAGGATACAGACGTGATAATCGTAACGTCGATTGTCTTACCCTGATCGGTAGCCATGACTGTTCCGGTGGCGCTACCGATTACGGCGCCGGTATTGGCACTATAAGCCTGCACCGTGAAGCTCCCCTGCGGAACATTCGGAATTGTCAAGGTGCCGTCGGCCGCCGTATCACCCGCAAACTGGAACTGCCCGATGAAGCCGTTCTGTATGTAGATCGGGGAATTTGCAATCGGATTGCCACTTCCATCCACCACAGCCACGTGCACGCTGGCAATAGCAGGCAAGATGATGTTAACCGTCAGCGCCTGCCCGTCGGCGGTGATGCCCGGGCTGTCCACCTCAGTGTACGTGTAGCTGCTGGTGGGATGGAATGCGCGGACGGTGATCGCCCCCGCGGGAATATTGGGAATGGTGTAGTTCCCGTTGGAATCGGTGTTGGCAGAGCCCAGGGTTTGGTTCGTGCAGTAGGCATCGTCATAGTAATAGGTATAGAAGCCGTGACTGTCGCAGATTCTCACCAGGGTGTTCGCAGCCGCGGTCCCACTCGCGAACGTAACGGTACCCTTCACCGTCCCGATTGCAGGCAGAGTAATCGTTACGGGCACCGTTTGGCCGTTGGAGGTGATGGTGGCCGTGGCCGTGGCGAAGAAGCTTGAGTTGGGGAGATAGGCTTCGAGATTGGAGGTCCCCGCTGGAACATTGGCGATGGTCAGCTTGCCGGTGGAATCGGTTGACCCTGCAAAGCGGTAACCTTGCCCTTGCCCAGGGAACTGAATGTCTACGCTAGAGCCCGACACCGGCGTGCCGCTGGCGGTATTCACCTGCACCTGCACCGAGCCGAGGGCAACCAACATCAGGTTTTGGCCAGTCGTCGTTTGGTCTGCCACCACCGTCACCTGAAGGGTGGAGGCGATACCCGAATTGGGCTCAATCGCTTGCAGCGTGACGGTGCCTGCTGGAACGTCGGTCAAGACGTAGTTCCCGTTGCCGTCGGTAACGGTATAACGCTCGAAACCTGACACCAGCGCGTACACCGAGACGTTGGCGGCGGGGTTCCCAGCCCCGTTCGTGACTGTCCCGCTGATTGCACCGGCGGGTTGGATGGTAATGTTGGCCGTCACCGCTTGGCCCGCCGTCACCTGCGCGATGGTTGTGCCGGTGAGATCGGAGCAACACTGGGACTCGTAGATGTAAGCGGTCAGAGCATAGTCTCCAGGTTGAGCGGTGAGTATCTTAAACGTGCCATCGCTGGCAAGATACACGTAGTGGTAACCGTTGTTACTAACGTATTGGACGTACCCGCCCGTGGTCACCGCCGCACCCGTATCCCGCTGCACGGTCCCCGTGATCAAGCCGGTGTTGGTGAACATCACGTTCTGGGTGGCGGTCGTCTGCCCCTGAGCAAAACTCCCGGTGGCCTGCGGAGACTGCGCGCCCGTCGTAGAATCAGTTGCCGATAGCGTGAAGGCATCCAGCGGAATGGCAACCGAACCTCCGTAGTTGTTGAAGGTGGAAGCAAAGCTGAAATTACCGTTGGCGTCGCTGGTCGCGAATTGGGTCCTGCCGAAGAAGTTGTTGTTGCTCTTAAATCTGACCTGGGAGTTGGGAACAGCCGTGCTGTTGTCAGCGGCTAGCGTCTGCCCGTTGACCGTGCCATTCAGGGCCGGGAGCGCAGCCAGAGCGCTGACGCCGCCAGCCGGTATGGCAAAATTCTGGATCTCACTCAGTTCCGCAGCGGTGAGACCGGCCAGCGCTTCCGGCGGCAACTGAACCAGCCGCGCCGCCGAAGCCGCCGCCGCCGCACGGCTCACCTGCTGCACGCCAAAGTGCATCAGCGCCACGGTCTGGCCCGCCGGTACCTTTACACTCTGCCAAGTAAGAGACAATTGTTGCGTGTTACCGGTGGACGGCTCAAAGGTAGCCGCGCCCACCCTCTGCGCTCCGTTGGGGCCATCAAAGGCAAAGGCTACGGCGGGGGGCCCGTAGACTAGGAAAGGATCGTTGTCGACGTTGTCGTCGATGACCACCCAATAATCGGGATTAGTCGGGTCGGTTACGTTCAGCACATTGTCGCCCCGCGAGGTCGTAATGATGGTAGTTGGAAAGTAATAGGAGTAGATATTGTCTACCACATTGACGTCCACGGTAACGTCATTCGCCGTCGGATTATTCAAAATCTCCAGGTAACGGGCAAAGTAGCCGTCTTGCGCTACATAAACCTTTCGGGTGACGTTCAATCCATCCAGGTCCTGTTCCTTGACCACGATCTGGCGTCCGTTGAGTTCTTGCGTACCGACCGGTGCGCCCGTAAACGCAGTGGGCGTGCCGCTGGATACCAAGTTGAGCAGGAACGCACCCTGATTCTGATTGAAGTCGCCGCGGAAAACGTAATCGGTCCCGCTGAGGATCGAGGCATTCTGCTGAATGTCAAAGGTGAAGTCGCTGGCGTCATAGAGATTCGTGGGCAGATTGATAGAGTTGTTGAGCAGTTGAATGTTCGCCGTAACCGTCTGCCCAACCTGATCGACCTCGCCGCTCGCTTCTCCCTCAACGGGCTGTGAATTGAAAGTCCCCGTCGCTGTGGCAGTAAATCGGCCCACGGGAACGTTCGAGAATGTGTACAAGCCGTTCGGGTCCGTCGTCGTCGTGAAGGAACCCCCAACCTCCGAGTTCGCGCTGCTGAGCGATACACTGACATTCGCGGCAATCGAGCTGTCCGGATTCGTCACCGTTCCCGTGACCGTCCCCTGTCCCACTTCCACCAGATTCTCGGTAGCAATTTGACCATTGCTCGTGAGCGTGACGCCCGAGATTTGGGCGCGCAACTGGTTGTTGTTGTCAAAGGCCTGTAGCGTGTAGGCGCCGAGCGGGGCGGCAGTAAAGGTGTAGCTGCCGTCACCGGCGCTAGTCGTCTGACGGCTGACCGGGCCGGAGAGTTTGACGGTAATATTTGGCACCGCCGTCTTGCCATCCGGAGCGAGAACGAGCCCAAGAATAGTCCCGGCAGGTTGCAGTTGCACTGTGACATTTGCGGTGCCACCTATCGACACGCTGCCGGTCGTCGATCCGCCCAGAAGGGTGGTAGAAGACGTGGCCTGAACCGAGAAGCTACCTGCCAGGACGTTCTTGAAGGTAACGCTGCCATTCGCTTGCGTGGTGCCGGACTGGCTCCCGCCAAACTGGGTTTGGCTGTACAGCGTCACTTGCGCGTTGGGGATAAGGTTGTTCGAAGCATCCTGAACCGTAACCACGACGGTACCCAAACCGTTCAGGGTGACATTAACCGTGCGTACCTCACCGTTGACGCTCACCTGATTGGTGGTTCGGCCGCGGTCGCCAGTGGCGGGATCGGTCACATCGATCGTAAAGGTGATGAGCGGCACGCCGTTGAAGGTGTAGTGCCCGTTAAGGTCGGCAGTTGTATTGAAAGTGGACCCGTAATAGCAGGAGTAATAATAGTATTGGCAGAGGAGGACAGTCGCGCCAGGCACCGGCGTCACTCCGTCGGCATGGTAAATCGTGCCGGTGACCGTACCCGAGGCAGTCAACTGCACGTTCAGGGTAAGGGTCTGCCCGGAGAGTCCCAGGCCGCCCGACGCCTGGCCGTGGAACTGGGTCACTGGGTCCACCGCCTGTACGGTCACGTTCCCAGGAGTCACCTGGTTCACCGTGTAAACGCCGTTCGCACCGGTAGTAGCGTTGAAGTTCCCGTTGTTGGCTATCACCGTGACCTGAGCACCCGAAACCGGGTTGCCGTTTTCGGTCACCGTGCCGGTCACCGTGCCGCCGACCACGAGGGTGAGATTTTGGGTGGTCGTCTGATCCGCCGTTACGGTCACCTGGGCGCTGGCCGCCGTGTTGGTCAGTTGATCGAACGTTGCCACGGTAAAGGTAGAAGTGGGCACGTCCGTGAAGCTGAACCGGCCGCCGGTATCGGTGTTGATCGAGCGCGAGAACCCCGTCGCCGTCAGGTTGACCGGTACGTTAACTGCCGTGGTGCCGTCCGACCTGGTTACCATCCCCGCCACCGCGCCAGTAGCCGGAATCACGATGTTGGCGGTGCTCCTCTGACTTTCGACCACCAGGGTGGAAATGCTGGCGGTCAGGCCGGTACCCAGAGGATTGGGCAGACTGGCTACCAGTGTGTACGTGCCCGGCGGTATCGCCAGGAAGCTGTAGCTGCCATCGCCGGCAATGCTGGTGGTGATCGGTATCAGCAGGTTCGTGCCCGACATTGTCACTTGGCCCTGGCTGACGACCTCGCCCTCCTGTCGGGTGACCGTGCCGGACACAATGCCGGTGTCCAAGAACACGATGTTCTGTGTCGCGAGCGAAGGCGTAGCGGGATCGAACGTGCCCTGCGTCAGCGGTGACTGAACCTGAGATTGAGGCGCCGTCGCCTGCAAGTTGAAAAGTGCGGACGGAATCGCGACGTTATTGCCCGAGTTTCCGAAGTTGCCGCTGAAGGTGAAATTGCCGTTTGAGTCGGACGTCGTGGAGTAGGTCCGACCGTAGTACGGGAGCGTGCTCTGGAAGGTAACCGGAGCCCCCGGTATCGGCGTGGTGGCATCCGAAGCCTGGACCTGACCAAAGACGTTCGCGGCCAGAAGTGGCAGGGCAGCCACCGTGCTCCCGCCCGCAGGCACAGCGAAGTTCTGTATTTCGCCTATCTCGTCCGTGCCGAGTCCGACGAGGGCTTCGGGCGGTAGTTGGACCAGACGCTGGGCCGAGGCCAGAGCGCCGGCCCGGCTGGTTTGCTGAGCCACAAAGTTCAGGTACGCCACGGTCCCATTGGCTGGGATCGTGACGCTATCCCATTCATACTCAACCTGGCCGATGTCGCTGCTTCCTCCGGCGAAGATCTTGGTGACGATCGTCGCCGGGAGCAGATTGAAGCTGGCGGCACTCGGCGCCTCGGCCGCACCCGGACCCTCGAAGACAAAGGCCAGCTCCGGAATGACGAAGTTCGTCCGTTGGAAGAACAGGAAGGGGTCCTCGTCTAAGTTGTCACCAACGGTCAACCAGTCGTCCCCGTTGCTGGGCGCAGAATCCCCGCTCGAGGTGGCAAGCACTCCTGGGAAACCCGAATTCGTCGGCCTTATATTGGTCAACAACTTGACGTTGACGGTGATCGGGCTCGATGTCGGGTTGGTTATTTCGTCGAGATAGCGCACGAAGTATCCGCTATTCGGCACGAAGATCTTTCGGGTCACGTTAAGTCCGGCTATTCCCTGCTGCTGGACATCAATTTCCTGCCCGCTTTGCGTTGTGGTGCCGGTCGCCTGGCCCGTGAAGAAATTGTCGCCGCCGTTGGACACGATGTCCAGGTTCATGGCGCCAATGTTCTGACTAAAGTCGCCGGAGAATGTGTATTCAAATCCTTTCCCCACCGTCCCGTTACCGAAGATATCCCACGGGAAATTGTTCGCGTCGTAGAGTAAGGCACCGGAGGTTAAGGTCACCGGCAAATTGGTGGCGCTGAGCTGGATGTTCACGGTTACAGTCTGGCCGTTTGTACCTATCTGGCCAGAACCGGCGCCGGCCAGAATCTGCGTCGCGTTTTGCGTGTATGCGGACACCGTAAAGTTCCCGACCGGCACTTGGCCGATCGAGTAATTGCCGTTCACGTCCGTCTGCGCTGAGAAAGTCTGGCCATAGCCGGGAGCTTGGCTCTTAACGGTCACGCTCACGTCAGTCGCCACCGTCGTGTCTGGGTTCGTCACTTGGCCGGAAACCGTGCCCACTCCAATCAAGGTCAGGTTCTGGGTGACTTGTTGTCCTTGGGTGGTCAGCGTCACGCTGGCGCTCGCACGCTGGTTGCCCAGCGCGTCGACGGCAGTCAGAGTGTAAGTACCAGTAGGCACCACGTTGAATTGATAAGTCCCGCCGGCTCCGCTGGTAGTCTGATGGTTCACCTGGCCGCTCAACTGGAGGGTAATGCCCGGCACCGGCGTCGCGCCGTCCGGGGCAAACACGGTACCCACGATACTGCCCGAGGCCTGTAACTGTACGGTAACACTTGTGCTTCCGTTCGCCGTTACACTGCCCGTAGCGGACCCGGCCAGTTGCGTACTTGGATTCACCGCCGACACCGAGAAAGCGCCCGCAAGCACGTGCGCAAAGGTCACCGTGCCGTTAGCTTGCGTGGCCCCTGTCAGCGTTCCGCCAAAGCTGGTTTTGCTGGTAACCGTAACCTGAGCGCCGGACACCGTGTTCCCGGCGCCGTCGTCCACCGTGACCACCACCTGCCCGGTCCCGTTCAGGCTGATGTTCACCGTAACCACTTGGCCTTGACTGCTGATCGACCCGCTCGCCGCTCCGCGATCTCCCGTCGACGCGTCCACGGCCGCAACGTTGTAAATTCCGACCGGCAGCAGGCTAAAGCTGTAGTTCCCGCCCGAATCCGCGGTCGCGGTCAGGCCGTAGGTCGATAAGCTGACCTGCGCTCCCGGCACCGGCGTGACGCCGTCCGACCGGTAAACGACTCCGGCGATCGACCCCGCCGGCCCGAGCGTAATGTTGGCGGTCACCGTCTGTCCATCAGTATTTACGGTACCGGTCGCGCTCCCGCCTCGACGCCCTATCGCATCCTGGGCCGTCACGCGGAAGGGGCCCACAAAGACCCCGTTGAAGGCGTAATTGCCGAAGCTGTCGCTGGTGGCGGTGAAACTCCCACCGAAGACGGAACTGCTCGCCAGCATCACCAACGCGTTGGCTACCGGATTTCCGCTGGAGTCTGCCACCACTCCATGCACCATTCCCCGGCCCAGGAAGGCTACATCCGCTCCCACAGTCTGGCCCGTCTCCGACAAGTTTCCTGTCGTACGGCCATGATTGCCCGAACTGTCGGTCGCATCTATCGTAAATGTGCCGATGGGAACGAGGTTGAAAGCGTAGCGTCCCACCGGGTCGGTGCCGGTGGTGGCAAACTCGGGACCCGAGATGCTTACCGTCACCCCCGGACCTACCGGCGTAACCGCGTCCGCCTTCATCACCACGCCATTGATTGTCCCTGAGGGGCCAAGCATCACGTTGATGGCGACCGACTGGTTGACGCTCAGCACCCCCTTGGCTTGTCCCTGCAAATCAGTCTTGGGGTCAATAGCGAAAACGACGATATTTCCCGCCACCATATTATTTATGAGATAATGGCCGGTAAAATCTGTAGTGGCAGATCTGACGTTTGGCCCTTCCGAGACGGTAACCTGGGCACCGGTCACGGGGTTACCCTTTAAATCGGTAACCACGCCCGATACTGCGCCGGCATCCACTGAGATCTGAATCGTGCCGACATCCGTAACTCCCTTTGGCACGACGGCCTTGGATCCCGAGCTACCATCTAGAATCTGCCCGGAATTGGTGGTCTGGGCGAGGACGTTAATGTTTCCGAGGTCGGCCGGAACAAAGGGGATACTGAAGAAACCGGTGGCATCGGTGGCGCCGGTAAAATAAGTCAAGACGACCGTAGAAGCTCCGAAAACGGGGTTGCCGTTTCCGTCGACCACGCGACCTTGTACTGTCGTAGTGGGATCGGGTACCAGAGGATTCAGGCCGAGCTTGACCTCGATGCCGTCAGGAATACCGTCGCCGTCGGTGTCGGGGTTCAGGGGATTGGTGCCCAGTGCGAGTTCCTGCCCGTCCGTTAATCCGTCGTGGTCCGTGTCCGGGTCGAGGGGGTTGGTTCCGATCTGGACTTCCTTCCCATCGGGGACGCCGTCGCCGTCGGTGTCGGGATTATGGGGGTCTGTTCCAAGCTGGTATTCCTGGAGATTCGTAAGGCCGTCGCCATCGGGGTCCTGGCCGGCGACGCTGGGGTCGTGCGGATCAAAGCCGTTGGCAATCTTCCATGTGTCGGGAATCCCGTCGCCAACTGAGGATACGGGAAGCAAAACCTGGAATTGGATCGCGGCCAGGACACCTTCATTGGTCGCGGTGATGGTCACGTTGCCCGATCCCACAGCGGTCACGGTCCCATTGGAGTCCACCGTAGCGACACTGGGGTTACTCGAAATGTACATAGTCCCGGAGCCAGCAGCGGTGACGCTCTCCAGTGTCCCATAGTCGAATTGGGTGACATCGGCAGGGGACGGCGTGGGATAGGTTGCAAACACGGCCAAATGTACGGTCTGACCCGCGGTAGTCAGGGTGGTTACGTCCTCCTGAACATCTACTTCGAGGGAAAGGGGGGGAGGGGTAAAGTTATTAAAGTCGATCGCGCCGATCGCAATACTGCCATTGGCGCTGAGTGACAAAAAGCCTGACTGACCCTGGCTGATTGACCCATCAGGGTTCACGCAGCGTGCCCGCACCCGATAGAGGCTCTGGGTGTTCGCCGGCACGTTGCCGATGGCAAAACTTCCATCGGCATTTACTGGCACGGTCCGGTTGAGCAGGCTGGCGGTGCAGTTCGACCCGAGCTGCGCGTCTGCTCTAGAGAGCGAGCCGATCCAGGTTGCCACGGCAATGAAACCGAGAGCACCCGCGCGCCTTAGCCCGCGTGGGATCCGCCGATTAGTCATCTGGGATGCAGCCACGACTCCCTCCGTCAAGCCAGTCAGACCGTTTCCTCGTACAAGTCTGACCCTCGTCGAATATGTTCCGCCTCGGGTTATCTCACTCAGGTAGTGCGACCAGTAATCCTCTGGCACTCTTGCTTTAAGGAGCTTACTAAGCCGTGATCCGTCGACCCGCAGAGGTCGATGGCCCGGCCTCCAAGAACTTTCACCGACAGCACATAGTTCACGATGCGATGACCCTCTTCCAAAAAAATCCGCTCCGAGATTTCGAACTGTTGAATTTCCTCCCTGCGAATCACCCGGAACGGCTTCGCTCGAGGGCCCCGGAAAAACAGAATATTGCCGGATTCATACGGCACTTCGAAGCGAGGTTCGCGAAGCACATAGCGAAACAACGAGAACCATGCCAGCAAACTGAAGCACCAAACTACGTCCTTTATAAACGGGGGCAGGTGCCGATTCATGCCCTCCGGCTGGAGCCAAAGCAGTAGGGACAGGCCGGGTCCAAAAAGGATCGACATCAGCACGATAACCCAAAAAGCCTTCGGCGAGAGACGACACACCAGTTTGCTATCCGTGTGCGAGATCGAGGCACTGTTCTCGGTCCCCACAAACCCCACAAACGGACCACCAAACCGCGGCAGACCTCGCCGAAACTGGTCTCGGTCGCGGGGTGTCCCAAACCAAATCCTGTTATCGAGGCATTCAGCAACAACCATAATTCCTCGCTGGCACGGAAGACCACATTGCGGCTGTCACCGCGCAGCCGTTCGAACGCTTGGCGCCGATAACGGCTTCAGGAACCTCTGATCGAAGAGGTTCGTGTTCTGCAGGAAATCGTCGAAGAAGCTCAAGAAGAACACGTTTGTGAGTTTGAGCTGACGCGTCTTCGGATCTCGGAGGATGTATTGGTAGCTGAGCGACCCCGGCAGCCAAGTCCTGCCTTTTTGGGGCCCATAAAACACAATGTACACAGGGTCTGCATTAAGCACGAACTTCACGTAGCGCCCCCCGACGGTGGACAAGTAGAACTTCTCGAACTCCTCCTTGCTCATTGTCGCGAGCCACTTTCGCAGTTTGTCCTGACTTTTCTCCGTGTGCATCTGGATGAAACTCTCGATTGACCGGCCCTTCAAAGCGAGATAGGCACTCCGATAAAAAGCCAAAACCGGACTGGGCGCCGCTACGGCAGCGTTGAAGACGTCGAAATCGATAGACTCTCCGTCAAACCCCAGAACCACCGGGTACTTGCCAGGATCGTGGGGCCCGTCTACCGGAATCGCGTAATGGTACTTCAGCTTCGGAGTGACAGCAGACTGATACGCTTGCGGGTTCTTGGCCACCTCATCCATCCAGTTTACGATCAGAAGCTCCACTGGACTGCCGGAGGTAACTTCCTGAACCACCACCTTGTCATCCTTGGCACCGACTGAAAACCCTCGGCGCCTCGGTCGCCCGGGAGCCTGGGGGTCCCAGACAAACAGGTCTCGGGAACCTACCCGGATGTCAGAAATCACCTGAACGTTCTCGAAGTTTAAAAATGCTGAACGATAAAGGGCAACGAAATCCTCAGCACTCGCGTTCGTCAGGGGAACCACGGTGCCGGTTTTCCCGTTATCCTGGAGCTTCTGCGCCGGCGGCGTCCAGAGCTGAGCGGCCTTGATGGAATTATTATTCCGTACCGCGCTCACGATCTGCGCAAACGCAACTTCACGCTCGTCCACCGTGTGCGCGTCGAAAATCGCAAAAGGAACTCCGTAGCTCCTGGCTTGAAAATCCAGAAACATGGACGATGAGATATACTGCCCGTCCACGCTGATCGGGACGCGCATCGTCTGAAGTGTAAAGCCGGCGGCGAGGGCCCAGGCAGCCAAGAAATGAGCGCCGACCGTCCCTGCGACCCGTAGCCATAGTCCGTTCCGAGCCACTCTGTTGTCTTCCGCTGGCTGCACTTCGTTTTCTCCCTTTGATCGAAAACAACCCCGACCGGGCTACAGGCCGGTATTGCCTCCACCACCGCTAAAGATCGTGTATTCAAAGACGACGCGCTGAGGACGCGCTGGGATATCAAGACTGAATTCGGCCCGCAAAACTACCCGGCCGAGCGTGGCAAAGCCTTGGAGCCCCGAGCCGCAGTTAGGCTTGTTGTACGATATGCCGACCCTGAAACTGGCTCGAATAGCCAACGGGGTAATTGTTATTCCTCCGCAGGCCTTCGTTGTCCAGTAACTCTCGACGCAAGCTATCGCCTCAAACGTCGTCTTGATTTCGGGATCCAGACTGGCGTTGGCCTCGCCGTAGAGGCAGTTATTGTTGGGGTCGCAGGCGTCTTGCCGTATCCCACCCTCCCCGTTTAAGCGGAGGTTGGTGGTGAAGAAGGCTCCCACTTCGAAGTCTATGGAAATAATGACAACCGTAAAGTCAAACTCCTTGGTGATAGTGGGAGAGCCGAATAGAGGTATGTTTGCAACGTTGGCTGTCAACTGAACACTAGCCGCTCCCTCTTTAACACCGAGAGTCTGTATTCCGGTGTCTTTGTTACAGCAGTTCTTCGCCCTGCCCTTGAAGCCCACTCTTGCTTCCTTGAATTGCACACCCCCCAAACCAGGAATAAGTTGGACAACAGAATTGATCTTGCTGAGGATATCCGGGGGGACTTTTGCGTCGGCAGACAGAGAGAGATCGTCCGACCAACTCGAAGTATCCACCATCTTGCCCGTGCATTGGCCGCCCTTGCACATCGGGTTCTCAATGCACTTATTCATCGGGTCGCAAGGCATGCCATCGGTATTGTTCGACGGCACGCATGCGCCACCCTTGCAGTAAGCCTTCCCGCAAACACTGTTGCCGCTGTCGCATTCGGTCCCGTCGCCCACATTCATCGTCTGGCAGGCCCCATTGACGCAGGTCGAGGTCTGGCACGGATTGCTGGACGTACAGGCGCTCGCGCAGTTCTTGGGTGGAGGCGGAGGTGGAGGGAAATGCCATCCCGACTTACTGATACCGAAGCCCGGATCGGAGACGATCACCGAGCCGTCAGCGCTGACCCGCGCGGGCCCCTGAGAAACCCAAGCCATTTGGTCATGGTCATACGAATAGATGTCAACAACAGTCCCAGGCGCCAGCCCGCTCGTGTTCGGAAACTGTACGGCTACCGGAGGGTTGAAATGCAGCCCGGGCGGCTGGAGCGTCCCGGCCATGGCCGGGGCCGTGCCGTTGGGTGGGGCCATCGGGACCCGATCCGCGTGAACCTGCGAGAGTGAAAGCGGCCCCGAGTACGGGGTGCCATCCGGATTGGTTACCGAGCCCGGAGCAACGGTGAACTGATAGCCGGTGACGCCGCTCATCTGGAGGATCACGGGCTGAGTGGAAGTGGGGTCGTAGTTCTGCACCGAAGTCGGGTCCAGCGGTGGAAGACACACTGGCATCCCGAGGGTATTGTTGAGACCGGCGACCGTGGTAATCGTGTAAACCAGGAACGGGAACGTCGCATCCGCCCGCGTACTGGTACTGCCATCGACCTTCATCAGGAAGGTGCCCACCGGAACTGGGGAGAGGGTGAAATTCCCATTCTGGTCGGAAGTTGCCTTCAGCGTGGTTCCTTCGAGCGTGATCGTGGCTCCAGGCACAGGCATGCTGGAATCGTCTTCCACCAAGCCGCTAATGGCGGTCACAGAGACGGTCGCGGCAACCTGTCCTGATGCCACGAAGCTGGCCGCTTGTCCTGTATATCCCTCGAAAGTGGCTGAAACAACGTTATTATTGACGCCCTCCTGTTGCCCTAGGGTGAGAACGGCAGTCGCCATGCCGTTGACGTCGGTGCTCACCGCCAGCGTGTTGTTGCCGTTCAGCGTCCCGCCACCCTGCTGAACGGTGAAAGTAACCGGGGTATAAGGGACGGGGTTGCCACCAGAATCGAGCACGATAACGACAAAGGGTGAAGGCAACGCCTGCCCCACCGCTCCGGTCTGGTTGTCTCCCATGTCGACCAGGATTTCAGCCGCCGGACCGGCTGACGCTGACGCGGAAAAGGTCACTTGTCCCACAAACCCGGTAGAGGTGACGCTCACCTGGTCATTGTCCATGCCCACGCGAGTCCCCAACTGCAATTGGGCGCTGGCCAAGCCGTTCTGGTCCGTTTTTAGCGTGACTTGCTGGCCCTGCTGGGTTGTAGAAGTCAGAATGCCATCGCTCTTCACCACCGTGAAGGTTACCTGCTGGTTGGGAACCGCAGCCCCGTTGGAGTCCACCACTTCGATGACCAGGGGGCTCGCCAACACACTGCCAATCGCTCCCGTCTGGTTATCCCCGGAAACCTTCAGGATCTTTTGGATCGGAATCCCACCCATGTAGTTCACATGGATCTGAGCCTGGGCAGTGTTGCCCGCCGGGTCGGTGGCCGACACCGTTATAGTGTTCGGACCCTGCACCAGCGGCACATTGGGCGCCGAAAAGGTGCTATTCGAGACGGCGGCCGCGATGCCGTTCACCATCACTGTCACTTGCTTGGAATTGATCGAGCCCGGAACCTGCTCGTTGACGTTACCCGCCACAGTCACTGTCGACGACATCAGGGTGGCGCCGTCAGTCGGCATCAGGATCCCCAACTGCGGGGGCGTCGTGTTGAGCGTTACCGTCTCCGAGGCCGTACCCACGTTGCCGCTCGGATCTTTGGCGGTGGCCGTGATGACGTTTTGACCTTCGCGGAGCTGAACGTTCTGGGCCGTAAAAGCCCCGCCACCCACGGCGGCCACGACGCCGTTCACGCTAACCGTGTCTTGAGAGTTGTTCACGGTCCCCGTGACCGTGATCGGATTGCCCGTAGCGTTGAAAACCGTCAGCGGCGCAGGGCTGGTGATGGAAACCTGGGGTACGGTAACGCTTAGGGGGTTGACCGTGAATCCGCTCGACAGCGACATCTGCTGGGCGCCCGAGGTCTGCACGCTGACCGTCTGCGAGCCGGTGGCGGCGGCCCTATCGATCACCAACGTCGCCGTCGCCGTCGTCGCACTGGTCACACTGACGTTGCTGAGTTGGCCCTCAGGGCCTCCGTTGACGGAGATTCCGGGGCCGAAGCTCGCCTGCGTTGCCCCCTGGGCAAAGTTAGAGTACTGCGCGGTAATGGTCACGGTCAGAGTCTGGCCCTGGATTCCAGCGTTTGGGGACACCGATACCAAGCTGGCGGAAGGAACCACGGTTAAACTGGCGGTGTTCCCGCTCTGGAACGCCGCGCCACCACTCGTGGTCCCTGAGATTGACACGGCATACGCAGTGGCGGACGAAACCGTTGTGCCCGCCGGTATGACAAATGTGATCCGGCGCGTGCTGCCGACCACGGTTCGGACGCCGGTCGCCGCCGTGCTGACGGCGTTGCCGCCGCCCGCCGGCGTCAGCGTGATCGTCACATTGCTGGGCGGAATCGTTCCGCTGGGGAAGCCCGAACCAGCCAGGTTCACGCTCGTCAGGCCCGCCTGCCCAGAACTGGGGCTGGTGGGGCTGACGAGCTTCACCTTGGACGTCTGTGCAGCAAGAGGCAACGCCGCCGATAAAATGACGCCGAGAATTGAGAGAACTTTCCGCTTAGGAGTCATCCTCTTTGCCCCCCACCGCTGTTAACGGGCCGCCACCATGTGGCTCTGTTGGAGATGGCTATCGATAATCGCCTTGAACGCGGGCAGGGTCTGAACCCCGTCCACGCGCTGGCCGTTGACAAAGAACACCGGTACACCAAAAACCCCGGACTTCTTAGCCTCTGAGATGTCTGCTTGCACTTGGCTTCGGTAGACGTGCCGGTCAAGGTCGTCGGAAAACTTCTGTGCGTTGAGGCCCAGCCCGCGGGCGTAACTCAACAGGTCGGCTTCGGTCAAGGCCTTTTGATTGGCCAGGATCAAATCCTGCATCGCCCAAAATTTGCCCTGCGCCCCTGCCGCCATGAGCGCCTCGTGCGCCAGGTAGGCGTCCTGATGAAACTCGAGCGGCCGATGCTTGAACACCACCCGGACTTTCTCCGGATAAGCGTCCAACACCTGGTCGATGAGCTGCGCTGCCTTGGGCGCCAGCGGGCTGGCGGCATCGGAATACCAAAGGATCGTCACCGGCGCCCCTTCCGGTCCTTTGGTCGGGCCGCCATCCAAAACCGGGGTCTTGAACCGCTGGGCAGGCTTGACTCCCTTGGCCACCAACGCGCCGTCGATCATCTGCTCGAACTGCGCTGGCGTCGCCGCGCCTTCCAATTCCTTGCCCTCCACGAAAAATGTGGGCGTGCCTTGGACGCCCAGATGAGCGCCCTCGGAGCGGTCGGCCTCCACCATCGCCAGCAGCCTGTCGCTGTCGAGGCCGGCAGCGAACCGGCCCATGTCCAGACCTAGCCCCTTCGCCATCCCCATCAGGTCGTCGCGCTTGATCGCCCGCTGCTGGGCAAGGATCAGGTCATGCATTTCCCAAAACTTACCCTGCTCGCCGGCCGCCAACGCGGCCCGGTGAGCGAGCATGGAATCGCGGTGGAAATCGAGAGGGAAGCTTTTGAACACCAGTTTGACGCCGGAGGGGTATTCCGTGAGAACCTGATTGAGCGTACCTTCTACTTTCGCGCAGAAGGGGCACTGGAAGTCCGCGAACTCGACGACACTGACGGGAGCTTGGGGAGAACCGCGCACCGGGGCTTGGCCAACGGGGATGTTCTCCTGTTGCCCTCCCGACTTGGCTTCTCGAACGGCAGGCGCCGGAGTTTCAACTCCCAAGGCTCGATCCACGGCGAGCTTGAGCGCCTCGAAATTCTCCGCCCCTCCCACCCTCCGCCCGTTAATGAAAAGGGTCGGCGTGCCTGTCACCCCCAGCCCTTTCGCTTCCGCGACGCTGTCGGCAACCAGGGGTCGGTAAGCGTGGGTGTCCAGCGCCCGCCGGAATGCACCGAGATTCAATTGCAGCTCGTCAGCGTAGCGGAGCAAATCGGCTTCTTCAAGGTGCTCCTGGTTCGCAAAGAGCAGATGATACATTTCCCAAAACTTGCCCTGCGCCGCGGCGGCAACTGAGGCCTCGTGGGCGAGATCCGCGTGAGTGTGAACGGGGAGCGGGCAGTGCTTGAAGATCACCCGAACCTTGTCCGGATACGATTTCACAATCTCGTCCAGGACTGGCGCCATTTGTCCACAAAACGGGCACTCAAAATCCGTGAACTCCACAATTGTCACCGGCGCACTCGCGCTTCCCAGGTACGGAATAGTGAAGACCGGGGAGCCCGCTTCCCTGCCGCCGGTCGATGCGTCCGTAGCACGAGTCGGCGGCGGCTCGGGTTGTGAGGGATCGGCTGTAGCCGAACTTGGTAGGGCAATCGATTGACCCGACCGGGCAGGGGCCTCGATGCCGTCGGCCGAAGATGCCCACCGGGGCCCGGCCTCGTCCCTCACACCGGCTCGCAATAAGAAGAATGGATAGAAAAGCAGAAAGACGACCAGAAGCGTAGCGTTCAGGAAGGCCGGGAATGGAAATCTGGGGAAGAGCCGCACGCGAACCGACGCGACTCCGGTAGCATGACAGTCATGCCTTGGGAAAAGGTCCCTCATCATTACCCCTCCGACTGTCTTCTCGAGACGCCTACTCGTCAAGTCGACACATCATGGCTGCCTACGCCACTGCGCCGCCGATAGATAAGGGGCTTTCGCCCGAATCTGACTACCTCACGGAAGGAAAGGGCCCAACAAATCGACTACAGTCTTCTAACACGCGGCCACGTGACCGCACCCCAAAGCAGCTCTTCGCTACCGAACTCAGAACGACTTGCCGCACAAGGTTCTTATAGCACCCTGATCGACAGCAACACACGTGCTGTAAGCATTCATCAAAGGTACTTCACCCCTCTACGTCCAGGCTATCAACTTACGTGCCTTCCACGCCAGGAGACCGCCGAACGCGAGGCCCAGCAGTTCCACCGAGCCCGGTTCTGGCACTGCCGTTCTCGAACCCGTGTCGGTGAGAATGCCAAGATCGCACGGATCGCCGGCCGGGTCGCAGGCTACCAAGAAATCGGAAGTGCCGCCATTGTTGTTAGGGTTGGGCAAGAACGTGAAGCTAATCGAAGACGATCCAGTGAACACGGAGTTGTCAAAAAGGGTCAGTTGGGTAGCGCTCAAGTCAGCCGTCAAGACTATCTGAGAGAATTCGTCGCTGAGGGAAAAGCCGGGACCAGTCAAGCTGCCCGTGCCGTTAGAAGGGTCAAGGGGGCCCAGGTTTGAGTACGTGATTTGCGGTGCGCCCAAGTCAGTCGCGCACTGCGCGTTGAAACAGGACACCGCCAGCGCCACATTGCTGAACACCACGTTGGTCGACACCGGAAAGTCAGAGGAGCCAGTGCTGCTGAGGCCCGTGAAGTCGTCGACATTAATAGTGACGATGCTCGGGCTGTTGCTGAGGTTGAGATAGATGTCCCCTATGTTTATGCTGTCCGCCCAAGCCGTTGCCCCACCGTTCAGGACCAGGCCCAGAAGCAAAAAGAAACAAGCCCTTCGCATCGCTAAGTCCTCCCACTCTCAGTTCACGCGCTGCCCGAGGTCTTAAGAAAGCGTCACCGGGCAGCCCCTTTTGGGGGTTCGCTCCGATTCAGCTAAACCCACGCCTTCAGGCTGCTGAGGCGAACAGCGCTGAGTCCGATTCTCTCTGATCGCGATGTCATCTCCGGCTGAACCCAGAATCTTTCAGGCGCACGCGATGTCACCCGGAAACAGCCTCGCCCCTTAGGATCGACCCCTCGCGGCGCGTTCGCAGCCACAAGGCCGTTCCCGCGAAGTGCCGAACCCATACATTAACTTTTTTCTGCGGAGAGCCCACCTGAATGAAGCACGTTTCTACCATCATGCCTTCACGGTTGTCAAGCTTTTTTTACTGTAAATGAGTTTATTTTCGGCCGCGTTCATATCTCATTTAGAATCTTCTCATTTGTCCTTGTTCCGCGCCTGTTGACCTCACCGGAGCCAAGCTCTGCTGGGCCCGAAGCGTGGCGCTCAGCGAGGCAGTCGGTGAAGTCAACCACCGCGGGTCCCGTGTTTTGGTTTCCTCCCGGCAGTAGAGCCTCGTATGCTAGCCTGCCGTACCGTCGACGCCGACCGCGCTCGGTGGTCTCCTGCCACTTCAACTTCTGTTCCCCGTGGTCCTCCAAGCAGACCTCCAGACCTCCCTGCAATCGTGCCGTGAACGAGCCCACCAGGCTCGGCCGGGCGCGCGTACCACCGTCTCCTTGTTATGTCTTTCCGGCGGCGCCTGGGTAGCTCATTGTTTCCGGGTGACTTCACAGCGGCTTTCCTCGGACGTCGCAGTTTGGGGAAGTTGGTCAGCAGTCAGCTCATGAACCAACCACCGTTGACGTTGATGGTCTGTCCGTTCATATACCCGTTTCTGGCAAGCATGACAGCCACTTCCGCGACCTCGCCCGGCGATCCGTATCGGCCGACCGGGATCCGGTCTGGCTTCGCGTTGGGATTGGATGTCACCATTTCGGTCTCCACCAGCGCGGGAGCGATGGCGTTTACCGTGATGCCTTCCTTAGCCAATCGCTGGGCATAAAAGTGCGTCAGACCGAGGATGCCGGCCTTCGAGGCGGCGTAGTGCGGTCCGACGACTCCCCCTACCTGCGCTGCCACCGAGGACAGATTGACGATGCGGCCCCACTTGCGAGCCCGCATACCGGGCAGCACGGCTTGCGTCACGAGGAAGCAGGATTTGAGGTTCGCCGTGATCACCTCGTCCCAATCCTGCTCGGTGATCTCCTCGATAGGCTGGGGGCGGGAAATGCCGGCGTTGTTCACGAGGACATCGATAGGCCCAATCCAGTCTTCGCCGGCTTTGATGAGGCGCTCAACATCGCTCGCGGAGGACACGTCAGCCTGGATGTTGACACACCGCCGCCCCAACTGACGGATCTCCAACTCCACGGCCTGCGCTTCTGCCGAGCGCCTCAGAAAGTTGAGCACCACATCGGCTCCGGCCTCCGCAAGCGCCAACGCGATCGCGCGGCCAATCCCTCGACTCGAACCGGTAACCAAGGCGACTCTTCCCTTGAGCTCATCCATGAGACCAGGATACATCATTCGGATTCTGATTCGACACCGCGGGAGTCTGCTGCTCAGGAGTCGACAATCGCCACTCTTCAATCAAGAGTAGGCGGAGCCTGCCCGGAGCGAACCGGCCGTCCCAGGTAGGTGGTTAGTGGGATTGGGTCCGCTTTCTTCCAACCCGGCTCTGAAAGAGCGCTTCGAGCGCGAGGCCCGTGCCATTTCGTCGTTGAATCATCCCCGCATGTGCATTCTGCACGACGTTGGGCACCAAGACGGCGTCGACTTTTTGGTGATGGAGTATTTGCAGGGAGTTGGCCCTTCCTTCGCGGGAGCGGGACGCTCCCGCCACAGCGGGCGAGACGCCCGCGCTACCTCTGATTCGACTCTTATGTCGCGCACCCAAGACCCGCCCCCAAACGATTGCGAGCTGCGCAATTCCTCATTATAGCGCCGGAAATGATGAATTATTGACTGACTGATCGTATGAGCGTCAGAAACGCGGAAAAGGCATCATTCAGCAGAGTTGGGAAGCGGCGCCAAGTGGTCATCCCTAAGCGGGTCTGCGAAGCTCTCGGCCTCCAGGAGGGCGATTTTGTCGAGGTGCAACGTGCTCAGGGCGCTGTCCTCATCAAGCCCAAGAAACTGGCCGACGCCGACGATGTCCTTACGCCTGAGGAAGAGACCCTCGTTCGCCGGGGAGAAGTTCAACATCGACGCGGCGAGTACGTAACCCTCCAACTCCGCCATGAACTGGACCATCCGGCTGTAAAAAGACGCCGCAAAACAGCTTAGCAATATTCTCAGTTGCGGCATCGAGGAAATGATGAACTGAAGACCAGCGACTCTTAACTCTTCTCCTTTGTTCATCATTCATCATTCATCATTTTCTTCAGTCCCTGTAAGATATAGAGTGGCAATGCCAATCGCAGGAGTGTCGCTCAATTCCGAGGTTCAGTACCTGAAGGGCGTGGGCCCGGTGCGCGCCGAACTCCTATCCACACGCGGCATTCACACCGTGGAGGATCTGCTCTATTACACGCCGTTTCGGTACGAGGACCGGAAGCGCGTCACTCCTATTCGCGACCTCATGCCCGGCCAGTACGCTACCATACTGACGCGGGTGCTCACCTGCGGCCTGATGCGCACGCGCGGCGGGATGTACATCTTCGACCTCTCGGCGGTGGACGCCAGTACGACAGAAGTCGGCAGTCGGCAGTCGGCAGTCGGCAGTCGGGAAGAATGCCGACTCCCGTCCCCAACTTCTTCCCAACTCCCGACTCCCGACTCCCGATTCCCGTCTTCACGGCGCGGCAACATGATCCGCTGCAAATGGTTCAACGCCGCGTATCTCCAGAAGAACCACATCTTCCGCGCCGGGCAGCGCGTCTTCTTCTACGGCAAGGTGGAGCGCGACCAGTACGGCGTGGGCAACCTGCAAATTATCCAGCCGCAATATGAGATTCTCCCCGAAGCCGAGGAAGTGGACGAAACTCCGCTGGAAGTGGGGCGCGTGGTGCCGATTTACGAATCGATCGGCGCCCTCACTCCGCGCGTCCTCCGGCGCCTCACCTGGAACACCCTGGCGCTGGTGGAGGGGCAGATTCCCGAGTACCTGCCCGAGAGTGTGCGCCGCAAGAACAAGCTGCTCGACCGAGGCCCTGCCATCCGGCAGACGCATTTTCCGGCCGAGACCACGGACTTGGAGGTGCTGGCGCGCTTCCGCACTCCGCCCCAGGTGCGGATGATCTTTGAGGAGTTCTTCAATGTGGGCGCGCGGCTGGCGCTGAAGCACCGCAATCAGAAGACGGCCGCCGGCATCCAGTTCCGGGTGATGCCGAGCGCCCGCGAGGTGATCAAGAGGATTCTGCCCTTTCATCCCACCGCCGCGCAGAAGCGCGTGCTGCGGGAAATCGTGGACGACATGTGCTCGCCGCACCCCATGAACCGGCTCCTCCAGGGCGACGTGGGATCGGGCAAGACCATCGTGGCCATCCAGGCGGCGATCCTGGCTATCGAAAACGGCTACCAAGTCGCGCTGATGGCGCCCACCGAAATTCTGGCGACGCAACACTTCCTCTACGTCCGGCAGCTTGGGTTGCCCTACGAGGTGGATCTTCTGGTGAGTGCGCGCAAGGCGAGCGAGAAGGAGGATCTGAAGCGGCGCATCGCCGCCGGCGACGTGCGACTGGTGGTGGGGACGCACGCCTTGCTCGAAGAGGACGTGGAGTTTGCGCGAATGGGCCTGGTGGTGATGGACGAGCAGCATCGCTTCGGCGTCATGCAGCGCTACTCGCTGATCCGCAAGGGCGTCACGCCGGACGTCCTGGTGATGAGCGCCACGCCCATCCCGCGCACGCTGGCTCTGACGCTTTACGGCGATCTCGACGTCTCGGTGATCGATCAGCTCCCGCCCAACCGCACGCCGATCGCGACCAGACTCTTCGCCGAGCGCGACCGCGAGCGTGCCTTCGAATTCATGCGCGACAAGCTGCGCGCCGGCGAGCAGGCTTACGTCGTCTACCCGCTGGTGGAGGAGTCGGAGAAGCTCGACGTTCGCGCCGCGGTACGCGAGTACGAGCACCTCAAGGCCAACGTCTTCCCGCAGTTTACGGTGGGGCTGCTGCACGGACGCCTGCGCAGCGAGGAGAAAGACCACGTCATGCGCCGCTTCAAGGCGGGCGAGGTGCAGGTCCTGGTGGCGACGACGGTGGTGGAAGTGGGCGTCGACGTGCCGAACGCCACGGTGATGCTGATCGAGCACGCGGAGCGCTTCGGCTTGGCGCAACTGCACCAGCTTCGCGGGCGCATCGGACGCGGGCGCGGCAAGTCCACGTGCCTGCTGGTGGCCGCCGGAGGCCGCTCCGAGGTGGCCGAAGAGCGCCTGCGCACCATGGTCGAAACCACCGACGGCTTCAAGATCGCTGAGATCGACCTGAAGCTGCGCGGCCCCGGCGACTTCTTCGGCACGCGGCAGGCCGGAATCCCGACGTTCCGCATCGCCAACCTGGTGCGCGACCAGGAAATCCTGGAGTGGGCCAAGCGCGAGGCGGATGATTTTATCGAGCATCCGGCATCGCAGCAGGAGTGGGAGGAGTTTGTCCACTATCTGCGGCACGATTGGCCGCGGCGACATGGACTGGCGCGGGTGGGGTGAAGAAAGTCAGAAAGCAGAAAGCAGAAGGCAGAAGGCGGAAGGCAAAAGGCAAAGGTGAGGAAAATCAGAAAGCAGAAATCTGAAATCAGAAGAAAAAGGACTCGCCCGGCAAGGACGTTTTGGGCGGAAAGCTGATCGCTGAAGGCTGAGAACTGAAAACTGACCACTGACTACTGAGAACTATTCATGAGAATAATTGCCGGCACTTACCGCGGACTGCGCTTGAAAACCCTGAAGGGCGGGAATCTGCGTCCTACCTCCGACCAGTTGCGCGAAACGCTTTTTGACGTGCTGGGTCCGCGCGTGGAGGGATCGGCTTTCCTGGACACATATGCAGGAACCGGTGCGGTAGGTTTGGAGGCCCTCAGTCGCGGCGCGGGAGATGTGGTCTTTATCGAGCACCACCGGCCGGCAGTGGAGTTGATTCGCAAGAACCTCGAGGCCTTGGGCATCGATTCCGGCTACCGGCTGATCGCTCGCGACACCGTGACCGGCCTCGAACGGCTCGCCAAGGAGAACGAGCACTTCGACATCGTGTTCCTCGACCCGCCTTACGAAGAAATCCGCGAGTACCACCACGTCCTGCGGCAACTCGGCCGCTCGCCGATCCTGCTACCTGACTCGATGGTGGTGGCCGAGCACTCGCGCCACTGCGTGCTGGAAGATGCCTACGCCGGCCTGGTCCGGACGCGCTTGCTGCGCCACGGCGACGCGCAACTCTCGTTCTATCGCCTCACCCCTGCATAGCTATCAGCCATCAGGTGTCAGCTATCAGCTAAGACAACCGGACTTTCTTCCGGAAAGCTGAGAGCTGACGGCTGATGGCTAAAGCTAAAAAAAGTGCTTGACCCTGACGTAACGTCAGACTCTACGCTGACCAGGAAGGGAGACGGACGGTGAAAGACACCACGGCACGCTTGTATCAGGCGCACGAATTTGCTGAGCGCGTAAGAGTCACAGTGCGGACGCTGCATCACTACGACCACCTCGGCTTGCTCAAGCCGGCTGGCCGCACAGCGTCCGGCTATCGTCTCTATAGCGAGCGCGACTTTGCGCGCCTGGAGCAGATTGTGGCGTTGAAGTTCATCGGCTTTTCCCTCAAACAAATCAGGGACCTTCTCAATCGGAAGGCGTTCGATCTGCCGGCGACGCTTCGCCTGCAAAGCACGATCTTGAAGGAGAAG
>JGI26339J46600_10000116_pt1 | contig 27041 bp, 26 predicted proteins | sample BogFormECP12_OM1_FD_46600 | JGI IMG/M metagenome (IMG submission 46600) | reverse complement strand
GCGCTGCGCGAGAGCGATGGCGCCGCCCTGGCGGTGGAGGATAGCGCGATGCTGGCTGGCGTGCGCGAGATCGCGGAGGGCGAAGGTATCGTCACATCGCCTGAAGGCGGCGCCACCCTGGCGGCGTTGAAGCGTCTCCTCAGCGAAGGCTTCCTTTCGGGTTCCGAGACCGTGGTGTTGTTTCTAACAGGCAGCGGCTATAAGTATCTTGAGGTGCTCGAGACCGTGGTCCAGCGAGCTTAGCGTTTTGGATACGGCACTCGCGACACACGGACGGACTGAAGTGCGGAACTCCATCATGCCAGCCACCGAGCGTCTTTATTATACCGATTGTTACCTGCGCGAGTTCGATGCTCACGTCCTCAAGTCTGAACCCGACCCGCGAGGTCTGCGGATCTATCTGGATCGTACTGCGTTCTACCCCGAATCCGGCGGCCAACCCTCGGATCGGGGCACACTGGCTGACGTCCCGCTGCTGGATGTTGTCGATGAGGATGACGCCGTCGCGCACATCGTCGAGGGAGGATCGCCCGCCGGGATCACCCATGGCGCCACCGTTCGAGGCCTCATCGATTGGGCGCAACGCTTCGACCACATGCAGCAGCACACCGGGCAGCACGCCCTTTCCGCGGCGTTCGAGCACACGGGCGGCTACCGGACGGTGTCCTTTCATCTTGGGGCCGTCGTATCCACCATCGATCTCGACTCCGACCGGCTCGGCCGGCGGCAGATCGAGGCAGCGGAGGATCTCGCTAACCAGATTGTCTTCGAAGACCGGGAGGTCCGCATCTCGTTCCGAGCGGCCGAGGAAGCCAGTCAGATGGACCTGCGAAAGCCGACCCGGCGCGAAGGTGAAGTACGGCTGATCGAGATCGAGGACTTTGACCTTTCGGCTTGCGGGGGCACGCACGTGCGGCGTACCGGCGCAATCGGGCTGATCGCCGTGCGCAAAGTCGAGCGACAAGCACAAAAGGGCGCCGGCGGTCAGACGCGCGTCGAGTTCGTGTGCGGCCGGCGAGCGCTGCTCGCCGCGCGCCGCGACTTCCAGACCTTGAGCGAAGCGAGCCGGTTGCTTTCGAACTCGTCGGACCAGGTGCCGGCCTTGGTTGCTGGGCAACTGGACGAATTGCGCGCGTTGGCGCGGGCACGCGATAGGCTGACGGAGCGAGTGGCGGGGTACCGCGCTCGCGAGCTCTACCAGGCGGCGGCGCCGAGAGACGGGTGGACGATTGTTCGCTGTGTCTTTGCCGCGGAGGAGCAGGCCGAAGCAAAGAGGATCGCGCACGCTGTCGCGAGCGAGCCCGCCGCCATAGCGCTGATCGGCGTGAAGGGCGATCCCACCTCCCTTTACTTCGCCCAGAGCCCGGGCGGCGAGCTTGACATGGGGGTGCTCCTCAAGCATGGTGTGGCGAAGTTTGGAGGCAAGGGCGGCGGCACGCACGACTTCGCCCAGGGTGGAGGAGTGGCCGAGGGTCGGATCGAGGAGTTGCTCACCTTCGCTGAGGCGGAGATCAGGCAATAAGCACCAGCGGGCCCGTGCTATAATAATGCACGCGGCATGCCTGACGAGTGGGCGCGTAGCTCAGTTGGGAGAGCGCGGCGTTCGCAACGCTGAGGTCGAGGGTTCGAATCCCTTCGCGTCCACCAGAACCACAGTCTCCAAGCCAACAGTATGGAGGTCAAAGCACTGGCTGAGACGGGCCTTGAAAATGTCGGGGCAGTTTGTGGTACACTGTTCGAGGTGCTTACGACTAACGGCGCCCGACTGGCGAAGCGGGAGCCGGTCCGTTCAAGGTGACGTGGCTTGGAAAGTCGACTTTTTGGGTACAGGTAGCTTGATGGGCCGTTAGCTCAATTGGTAGAGCAACTGACTCTTAATCAGTAGGTTGAGGGTTCGATTCCCCCACGGCTCACCATCTGACCCTTCTGTTCTTTTGCAATGCGCTCTTTTTTTATGCCCGTTCTCATGCGGGAACGCAATAGAACTCATCCAGTTTACGCATACCGTAGTTCCTTCGCGTCTGGCGTCGCGTGATCGCCGCCGGCCATCAGCGAGCGCGATAGACTTCATGCCATCCACCCGTGGGCATCACTGCGCCGACGACCGCGCCTGCCAACGCACCCAGAGGTGTGATTACTTCCTTGCCCAGATTGGGGAAACAGGGCCCGAAGGACGCATGATTACAGCTCGTGTGATCAGCGGCTGCCCCAATGCCAAGGCCCGAGCCTGCTCCAACGGCCGCTCCCAGGAGAGCGTTTCGCACTCGGCGCCCTCGAGCCTTTGACGAAACGCGAAGAATGTCTTGCCGCGCGAATGTCTGCTCACCCGCCGCCTGCCGAAGCGTAATCCCACCGTCGCTCAACAACTGAAGCTCACCTTGATAGGATTTGGCGTCGTTCAACACCACGCGAATTTCCTGGCCCGGCCTCAGGTTTTGGAGATTGTCCCAACTGGCCATCGCCGCTCGGGGGTCTGCAGCCCGCAGAGATAACCCAGTGATCGCTCCGAACGTCAGCAGCGCCAACCCAGGGAGCAGAACACGCGTCACTTTGTTCATAGCTTTGCCTCCTCACCCTCTCTTGACTAAGGGTCAACTCTTAGTTGCCCTCACCCTTAAAGGCGGAAAAGGCGGTGGAAAACTGCAACGACAGCGAAGAAATTTCCTCAACGCCGGCGAAGGGACGAACCAGTACCACTCAGATTCGCGTCGAGGTACCGGCTCAGGCCGGTACTGCATCCAAGTGAAAACCATTACCGAGACGACCGACGACCACCGAACCGTACCACCGACCGAACCGTTTGTAGAAGGCACCGAACAAATGTGGTAACCTGCACTGATCCCGGACGAGTTACCGAGGCGGTGGCATGATCGAGTCGTCGGCCCACCAAGTGACGCAACTGCTAAAGGCCTGGAGCGAGGGAGAGCAGAGCGCGATCGAGAAGCTCATACCTATCGTGCACGACGAACTGCACTGTCTGGCGCAACGGTACATGGCCAACGAAAGGCCAGGCCACACGCTTCAGACCACTGCCCTGGTAAATGAGGCTTATCTGCGGCTGGTGGATTCTGCCCATACAAGCTGGCAGAATCGCGCTCACTTTTTTGCCGTGTGCGCCCAAGCGATGCGGCGGATTCTGGTGGATTGGGCCCGTTCTCGCCAAGCCATGAAGCGGGGCGGACACATCCGGCCGTTGCAATTGGACGAGGGGCTGGCAGTGGCAGAGACGCCGGGTGCGGACCTGGTGGCTTTGGATGAAGCCCTGAAGGCCTTGGCTGCCGTTGATCCACGCAAGAGCCAAGTGGTGGAGCTGCGCTTCTTCGGCGGCCTCAGCGTGGAGGAAACCGCCGAGGTACTGAAGGTTTCGAACGAGACCGTGCTGCGCGACTGGAGGCTGGCCAAGAGTTGGCTGCGGCGCGAGCTGAGCGGGGAGAAGCCGGATGGAGCCTGAGCGTTGGCAGAAAATCGAGCGCTTGTATCATTCGGCGCTGGAGGAGGAAAAGAGCCGGAGGGCGGCCTTCCTGGAGCAAGCCTGCGCCGGAGATCGGTCCCTACGAAAGGATGTTGAATCGCTGCTAGCACAAGGGGAGGAAACTGGAAGCTTCCTGGAGGCACCCGCCTTGGAGGTAGCGGCCAAGGCTTTGGCTCAGGATCGGGCCCGCCTGGCGGATGCGGCGAGCCGACCCGACCTCATGGTCGGCAGAACGATCTCGCATTATCGTATCCTCCAGAAGGTGGGAAGCGGGGGCATGGGGGTGGTCTATCAGGCCAAGGACACGCGCTTGGGCCGCGAGGTGGCCCTGAAGTTCTTGCCCGCCGCGGTAAGGCTGGGCCTCATTTCCGCGCCCCTGCACGGTCCTCAGGCCCTGGAGCGCTTCCAGCGCGAAGCACGCGCGGCCTCGGCGCTGAATCATCCGAATATCTGCACGATTTACGACATTGACGAGTTCGAAGGTCACCCCCTCATCGCTATGGAGTTGCTGGAGGGGCAGACGCTGCAGGAGCGGATCGCTGTAGGCGGAGGCCTTGTGCCTGTCCCGCCAGGTCGGGAGCGCCCAGGAGAGCCCGCCCTGAACGTAGTAAAGGGGGCGCCCCTAACGGTCGATACAGTCCTGGAGTTGTCTATTCAGATCGCCGACGCGCTGGACGCTGCGCATGCGAAGGGCATCATCCACCGGGACATCAAGCCGGCGAACATCTTCTTGACCAGCCGCGGAGTGGCCAAGATTCTGGATTTTGGGTTGGCGAAACTCGCTTCACCTGTAGGGGCGGTCTCAGACCGGCGTCTGTCCGGCGGCAGGGACGACGCCGTTACAGCCTTGCCCATAGCGTCGATTGACGTCGATCAGCTCACCAGCCCGGGAGCCGCCGTCGGGACGGTAGCCTATATGACGCCGGAGCAAGCGCGAGGCGAGGAAGTTGACGCCCGCACGGACCTGTTCAGTTTTGGCGCGGTGCTTTACGAGATGGCCACCGGTCGCAGGGCTTTCGCGGGCAAAACCACGGCCTTGATTTTTCAGGCCCTTCTCACCGAGGCTCCCCCGCCGCCCTTGCAGCTCAACCCCCGGCTTCCGCCCAGACTGGAAGAAATCATCCATAACGCGCTGGAAAAGGACCGCGACCTGCGTTTCCAGAGCGCGGCGGAAATGCGCGCTGACCTGAAACGACTGAAGCGCGATAGGGATTCGGGCCGTGCTGTGGCAGCGTTGGAAGTCTCTTCATCGCCGCAAAGGGCACTGAGCACGCTGGTGACAGGTAGCGGCGACGTCCAGCACGCGGCCATCTCGCCGGACGGCAAGTACGTCGCGTACGTACGGGAAGCGGAGGGAAAGCAAAACCTCTGGCTGAAGCAACTGGCCACCGGCGGCGACGTGCAGATTGCCACCCTAGGTGAGGATGAATGCCACGGCTTGGCGTTCTCTGCCGATGGCAGCCACGTCTACCTTGTCCAAAACGATCGGCTCAAGTTCAGCGGCGATCTCTACAAGTTGCCGTGTCTCGGCGGAACTCCAAGAAAGACGCTGGCCGGGATCTCGGGCCCGCCGGCATTTTCTACCGATGGCCGAAGGGTCGCTTTTGTGCGGAGAACCGGTGATGAGGTCGGCTTGTTGACCGCCTCAGTCGATAGCTCTAGCGAGCGGGTATTGGTGTCCTGCAAGCCACCTGAGGGCATTGGCAGAGTCGCCTGGTCTCCGGATGGCAAGACTCTGGCCTTCATACACTATAGCCCGCAACCCGTTTTGAACACCATCGGGGCGGAAGGTGGCCAGGCCCAGCCGGTGGCTGGCGAACCTTGGGTCGAGATCGAGGATCTCACGTGGCTCCCTGCCAGCCCTCACCTGCTCGTTGCGGGCAGTCCGCAAGGGGTGTCGGGGCTCTTTGCGCCATCACAGCTTTACGAAGTCTCGGTTGAGGGGGGTGAAGCCCGCCAGATCACTCACGACCTTTCCAACTACACAGAAATCCGGGCGAGCGCGGACGCAAAGACGCTGCTGGCCCTGCAGGGCCGGGTTCTTGCAACCATCCAGGTCGCTATACCCAACAAGGAGTCCGAAGTTCGGCCGGTGAGTGCGGGGAACCAGAACGCCGACGGCATGGCCGGCCTGGCATGGACGCCGGACGGGAGAATCGTCTATTACTCCGCCCGTGATGAACGCAGCAACCTTTGGGAGATGGACGCGGACGGCTCGAACTCCCAGCGGCTTACCAGCAACGACGCATCCTCGTTTTCCGCCCAGCCCGCCGTCTCCCTGCGTGGCGGCTTCATTGCTTTCGGCCAGTCGGATCGAAAAGGCGGAAACATCTGGCGCATGGATATGGACGGTAGCAACCTGAAACAGCTTACCCAAGACTACGAGAGCTTGATTCCGGCCATATCGCCGGATGGCCGGTGGGTGGTTTTCACCAGGCAGCAGGGAGACAGATCTGTTTTGATGAGGATTCCAAGCGCAGGCGGCCCAACGTCCCAGTTGACGAACTACACCTCCTATTGGCCATCCGTCTCCCCGGACGGCAAGTGGATCGCCTGCAAGTACTTTCCCAGCCAGGATCAGCCAGCCGTCCTATCGATGGTCCCTTTCGCGGGCGGCCAACCCGCCAAGGTTTTCGCGCTGCCCGTCACAGCCGGCAGTCCCTTTGTTTGGACCCCCGATGGTCGCGCCATCTCTTTCGTCAACCGTGTAAATGGCGTGGATAACATCTGGGAACAGACCGTGGCGGGCGGCCCGCCAAAGCCCGTGACGCATTTCACTTCGGACGAGATTTTCTGGTTCGACTGGTCCCGCGACGGTCGGTTGGCCCTCTCGCGCGGCACGGAACCGACCGATGCGGTGCTGATCAAGAACTTCCGATGATTGGCAGGATGTAGGTGCAGATTCGCTCCACTCCATTTGCCCGCCGTTAACTAGCCTATTGCTAACTCACACCTGAAACTCGCGCTTCACCTTCTCGGACTTTTCGGCCACCGAGCGGGCGAGCTGTTCCTTATGTTCCAGCAGCCGGCGCGCCAGCTCCGGGTTGGAGAGGGCAATGATCTCGGCGGCGAAGATGGCAGCGTTGATGGCGCCCGGTTTGCCGATCGCCGTGCAGGCCACCGGCACGCCACCCGGCATCTGCACGGTGGAGAGCAGGGCGTCGAGACCCACCAGGGTGGTGGTGGCCATGGGCACGCCGATCACCGGCAAGGTGGTCTCAGCGGCGATGATGCCTGCCAGGTGCGACGCGCCCCCGGCGCCGACGATGATCACCTTGAGCCCGCGCTCGATGGCCGAACGCGCGTATTCGGAGGTCCGGGCGGGCGAGCGATGCGCCGAAGTGATTTCCACCTCAAAGGGCACGCCGAACTTCTTCAGCGTTGCGGCGGTTTCGGTCATCACGGGAAGGTCGGTGTCACTTCCCATTACGATTCCCACCATCGGTCGATCGGACATGGTTCAATGCTCCTTGTTGGACTTGTGGCCGGACACGTTGCGTTTGCTCCGGCCCGAGATTCGCTCCGCAAGCTGATGCGGGTGCCCGGTGACACTTAGTCTCTGACGCCGTCTCACCCCCAGCCCTCTCTCCCAGTGCATGGAGGGAGAAACGGACTCACGCCGATACTTTGCTCAGCCGGAGAGGTGACGCACCGTCAAGTTTAAGGGGAAACAACTGCGGAGCGCAACTAAGCTTGGCGCGGGGTTGGCGGCCCGGCCGGACCCGGAAGTTGGTGACCGTGGGGCTTGGGCCGCGGGTTCCCGGAAGGAGGCGGCCGGCGATCGAGTCCCTTGGCCCCGATGTCGCGCCGGTAGTGCATCCCTTCGAACTGAATCTTCCCCACAGCAGTGTAGGCTCGTTGAATGGCCGCCGGGAGGTCCTCGGCAATGGCGGTGACCCCGAGCACGCGTCCGCCCGCCGTCACCAGACGATCGTCGCTCATGCGGGTGCCGGCGTGAAAGATCTTGACGCCGCCCGCCGATTCGGCGGCGTCGCAGCCGGTGATGACCTTTCCCACCTCGTAGGGACCGGGATAACCACCCGAGGCCAGCACCACGCAGACAGCCGGATTCGGGCTCCAGTGCGCGTCCTGGACGGCGAGCTGGCCCTCGCGACAGGCGAGCAGCAGTTCCACCAGGTCCGAGCGCAGGCGCGCCATGATGGGCTGAGTCTCCGGATCACCCAGGCGAACGTTGTACTCGAGCACCTTGGGACCTTCCTCGGTCAACATCAGCCCGAAATAGAGAAAGCCCCGGTAAGGGGTGCGCTCCGCCGCCAAGCCCGCCAGGGTCGGCGCCACTATGCGCCGGAAGATGGTGTCGCGCAACCGTTCTTCGACGATGGAGTCATCGCTGTAAGCGCCCATGCCGCCCGTATTCGGACCCTCGTCGTTGTCGAAGACCGCTTTGTGGTCCTGGGTGGGCGGGAGCGGCAGGATGCCCCTTCCATCGGTGAGGACGATGAACGAGAGTTCTTTTCCTCTCAGGCACTCCTCGATCACCACCCGCTCGCCGGCAGGTCCGAGCGTCCTCTGCCGCATGAAGCGCTCCAGGGTCTCCTCCACTTCCTCTTGCGTGCGCGCGATAACGACCCCTTTGCCCGCTGCCAGACCGTCTGCCTTGATGACGACCGGGAAGGGAAACACCGCTGCCGCCTTGATGGCGCTTTCGAGGTCGGAGGCAATGGCGAACCTGGCGGTCGGGATTCGATGCCGCTGCATAAACTGCTTGGAGAAGATCTTACTGCCTTCAAGCTGGGAGGCAGCGCGCGTGGGACCCAGAATGGCGAGGCCCGCTTGCTCGAACTCGTCCACCACTCCGGCCACCAGGGGCGCCTCCGGACCCACGACGGTCAGGTCCACCTTGAGTTGCCGCGCCAGTTCCAGAATCTCGTGAGGGCGTGAGACGTCCACCGGCAGGCATTCGGCCTCTTGCGTCACCCCGGGGTTGCCCGGAGCGCAGTAAATGTCATCCGTCTGCTGGCTCTCCCGAAGTTTCCACGCCAGAGCGTGCTCGCGCCCGCCTGAACCGATCACCAGGACTCTCATAGTGGCGCGGCTACACTATCGGCAGTGGCTGGTGTTTGTCAATGTTGAAAATCGCAATAATCGCTATGCCCTTGTTCGATCGCTGCCAGCCCTGCCGCTGCCGAGGTTTCGGAGGGCAAAGTTCGCCACAGTTCATCGCTCGAAGAAGGGTTTGGTCGCACGAAGAGAGGCGCTATGACTCTATGGCAGTGAGTCGGATCGGACCTATGCCCGCAGAAAGCTTCCCAGCGCTTCGCGGTTCTGGATCAGCAGCAATGAGCCATGCAGATCGGCGTACCGTCGGTGCCTGAATTCCGCCAGGGCGCGTGTCACGGTCTCTCGCGTGGTGCCAATGGTCTGGGCAATCTCTTCGTGCGTCAACCGCATTTTCACCCGGACCCCTTTTCCCGCAGGCTCACCGTCACTGGCGCAGTCGAGCAGCAGTCGCGCCAGCTTTTCCAGCACCGATCCGGAGAGACCGAGGTTCCGAATCTGCTCGCAAGCCGAGTGGTAGTTGCCGGCCAGATCCGCCGCCACGCTAACGCAGGCATCGGCGTGCTCGCGGAGGAAGCGCACAAAACCGTCGCGCCTCACAAAGTGCACCCGGCCTGCGTCCAGCAACTCCGCCGTCATGTCGTACGGCGTACCTAACACGGCGGAATTCAGCGCCAGTGCTTCCCCAGGCTTGGCAATCCCCAGGATGAAGACCTTGCCGTCACTCGAAGTCAGAGAAAGCTTGGCTCGCCCTTGGCAGAGGACAAATAACCCTCGTGACTCCTCTCCTTCGCCAAAAAGCCGAGCACCTTGAGAATAGGAATTCGTGGTTTTGACCGCTTCATAAGCCCGCAGAGTGGCATCCGAAACGTCGGACAAGAAGCTATCCTTCCGGCGGCAATCCCGGCAACCTCCGACCGGCCCCACCTCTTGCGAAGTGCGCATACTCTCCTCCTCTTTGAGTTCCCTCAAGCGGACTCGCGCTACGAGAACCAGCGCTGCACCTAAGGTTGCCCCTGAGTTTAGCCCCTCGATCTTCGACCCTCTGTAGCCTTGCAAGCTGACGTATGGCACGTAGAACTCCATTACCCGGAATGCGTAACAGTCCCAAGATGTGACAGATGGCACAGAGTAGTGTGACGTTGATCACCCGTGGCGATGACGACATCACGCCAGTGACGATGTTTCGTCACCACGAAGCGTCGCCGGCGCGGGAGGCCAAGGGGCTTGTTTGACTTTTTGAACTAAATTAGGCGGGGTGTGTGACGCTTGCCGAGTTGGTCGACTTCTGGTTATATTGAAGGTGGGAGTAACTCAATGCCGATATTCGAGTACAAGTGCCGTGATTGCGGAACCACCTTTGAAGAGATTGTCCTTTCTTCCTCCAGTCGGATTGCGTGTAAGAGCTGTGAGAGCGAACGCGTGGATAAGCAACTCTCCGTTTTCGCCGTGTCCGGGCCCTCCTCTAAGGCCTTCGCGTCCGAGCCGGGGCCCTGCGCTTGCGGGGCGCCGCGTCGCGGAATGTGTGGCGAGTGAGCCGGGGGATTCCGAGGCCCTCTTCGCTCGTGACGGTGCGTTGATTGCCTCAAGCACTCCGTTTGACGATTGCCGGGGTAGTCATTCCCCCGGGCCAGGATCGCGAGGCGGCAGAGCCGGGCCGCTCGGGCTGTTGCGCGGGGATTCGACTTCGTCCTCGTAGAAGCTGAGCGGTACACTCAGTTGCAGCTCCAGGCTGGTGCCCGAAGGCAGCACGATTTCCTTCCCGCGAGTGGCGAGCACCCAGATCAGCCCCCCTGCCGCCCCGACGGCGCTGCCGATTCCCAGTCCCTTCCCCACGTCATGATCGCCAACGCCGGCGATGGTTCCGATCTCCGCGCCGGTGATCGTGGTTTCAGCGATCTTGCCGGCGTCCTCGCCCTTTGAGGACTGGCCTTCAACCTTGGACTCGCGCTTGCTGAAACCTTCCTTCCCGTTCCCGCCAAACCCCGAGAGTGTGGCGCGCAGCGAGCGGGTGGTGCCGTTGGGAAGTGTGATCTCGAGAAAGCGGAGGCCGATCTGCGCCCTGCCCTTGACGCGGCCGGGACGAACCACCTGCGTCACCTCGCCCTTCACCCAGCTTCCCGCCGGAATGATGATCCGATTACTGACGGTGATGGGATAGATGGTGTCGCAGTAGATCGCCTGGCCGACGGAGGCCGTCTGTGAGTTGATGGAGTTGCGCAGTTCCACCGGGATCGTCGTGTCCTTGGGGACCACAAGGGCAGAAATTGCCGGCTTGCTCGGAGAAGTTGACGAAGCGGCGGCGTTCTGGAGTTGAGCCGGAGAAGTTGGCGTGTCAGCAGCGTTCTGGGGTTGAGCCGGAGAAGTTGGCGTGCCAGCAGCGTTCTGGGGTTGAGCCGGAGAAGTTGGCGTGGCAGCGGCACTCTGGAGTTGAGCGGCCAGCGGCGTCGCCAATACGATGACAACCAGAAGTGACTCGAACCATCGTTTCAGCATGGTCTTGACCTCCCGCATTGCCGTGACAACCTGCGCCTAAGATGGCCGGCGATGCGGCGCGGGTTGCTCATGCTAGAAAGCAATTCCCCACCCAATCCGCGTTTGAAGAATTGCCGCCGATTGAAGATTGGAAGAGAAGACCCAAGCCATTCCGGTTTTCCAATCGGCAATCGTCAATCGACAATCGTCAATTTCCCTTCACACTCCCAGCGCGTGGTGGATGGCGCCCGCGATTTCGGCGGCGTGGTGCTCCACGTCGCGAGCCACTTCGCCCTCCACCATGACGCGAACCAGCGGCTCGGTGCCGGAATAGCGGACCACCGTCCGGCCCCGGTCGCCGAAGTCGCGCCGGCAGGCCTCGATGGCAATGGTCACCTCGGGAATGGAGTCGAGCGGCTGCCTCGACCTCACCCGCACATTGCGAATGATCTGTGGAAACTGCTTCAATCCGCGGACCAGCGCCTGGAGCGGTTCGCCTGTCGCCGATACCACGCGCAGCACTTCCAGCAGCGTAATCAGCCCGTCGCCGGCGAGCGAAACGTCCGAAAAAATGATGTGGCCGGAGGGCTCGCCACCCAAGTTGATGCCCGAGCGCAGCATTTCTTCCAGCACGTACTTGTCACCCACCGCGGCACGCTTCAAGCCGATGCCCAAGCTGGCCAGCGCAATTTCCAGGCCCAGGTTGGTCATGGACGTCCCCACCACCGCCCCCCCTTTGAGCAGGTTTTGGCGCTGGAGGAAAGGTGCCACCGCATAGAGGACGTGATCGCCGTCCACCGTGCGGCCGTCGGGGGTGGCGAAGATGGCGCGGTCGGCGTCGCCGTCAAAAGCCACCCCCAGGTCGGCTTGCCGGGAGCGCGTTTCCTGCGCCATGCGCTCGGGGTGCAGCGAACCGCAGTGCAGGTTGATGTTCAAGCCGTTGGGCTGCGCGTGGAGCACGCTAGCCTCAATGCCAAGCCGATCGAGAAGCGGCGGGACCACGTGGGACGCCGCCCCGTTGGCGCAGTCGATCACCAAACGGCGGGGCGCGACCCACGATCCTCCCTCCACCAGGCTCGCCAGGCGCTCGACGTAGTCCCGCAGCAGCGAAGCGTCGGCCTCCAGGGTCTGCTCCGTGACCCCATCGGCACTCAACTCTGCCAGTTCGCGCTCGATTTCGAGTTCCACGGTTTCCGCGAGTTTGACGCCCGCACCGGAAAGGACCTTGATGCCGTTGTCGTTGTAAGGATTGTGCGAGGCCGAGACGACGATCCCGGCGGCAAAACGGTGGTGGCGGGTGAGGAACGCCACGCCGGGTGTGGTGATGACCCCCGCATAGACCACCTCGGCGCCGCCCGACATCAACCCCGAGGCCAGGAGGCGCGAAATCCAAGGGCTCGACTCGCGCGTGTCCTCACCCAGCAGCACGCGCAACGGGCGCCCGCCCTCGGACCTTCGCAGTATCGCGCTGAGTGCGATGCCGAGCTTGTACACGGTTTCGCGGTCCAGCGGGTATTCGCCCGCCACGCCCCGAACGCCGTCGGTGCCAAAAAGCTGTCGTTTGCCGTTCATCTTCATACCATTCTAACCGAAAGGCAAGGATATTGCCCCTTCCAGAAACTTCTTTTCTTTTGGCATTTCCGGAAAGGCTGAGAAGGTGCGAAAAAATAAGAGGTTTCTCGCAAAGGCGCAAAGGTGCGCAGAGTCGCAAAGAAGAACCTCTTTGTTTGCTTTGCTCCCTTTGCGCCTTTGCGAGAAACTCTTTTGTTCTTCCAATTTCTCCACACCTTCTGAGCCTTTCCGCACAGCAGAGCGGCAGCGCCGCTGGGCCGGCCTCGGGACTCGCATGTTACTCTAGAGAGTGGTGGGCGGCGTTTCGAAATCTCGCTGGTGGACTGCCTGCCTGCCGCTATGGCTGCCAAAATGCACCGCAAGTTCTTGCGCTTCGGCCGTTCTCCTGTTGGGAGCACACGGGCGAGATTGTGGCAGGCGGGGCGGCCCAACCAAGTCCCAGTTGGCATTGCCGATTGCCGACCAAAATTCCCGGTCGTGACTTCGTCTCCTGGGCTCCCGGCGCGCAACCGACGATCAGAAATTGCCCTTGGAGGCAAAAATATGAGCACTTCACATTTGACCCGTAGGGGGACCTTAGTCCTGCTGATGATATTGTGGCTTGCATTCACCCCGGGCTTCGCGCAAACCACGGAACGCTCCACCGAGGCCGATCAAAAACAGGTCGCGGTTACCGTTTACAATTCCAACATTGCGCTGGTGCGCGACGTTCGCACCCTGCGCCTTCCCGCCGGCACGGTCGATCTGCGCTTCGAGGATATCGCCGCGCAGGTGAACCCGGCCACGGTCCATTTTGTCTCGCTGACCGCGCCGAAGGAATTGTCTGTGCTGGAGCAGAACTACGAGTACGACCTGCTGAGCCCCGAGAAGCTGCTCAACAAGTACGTAGGCAAAGAGCTGACTCTGGCGCGCCTGCGAATGGAGAACAATTCCACCAAGGAAGAGGACGTCAAAGCCACGCTGCTCGCCAACAACGAGGGCGGCCCCGTGTGGAAGGTGGGCAGCGAGATCATCACGGGCATGGGCGCCGACCGCATCATTTTCCCCGACCTCCCCGCCAATCTCTATAGCAAGCCGACGTTGGTGTGGCTGCTCGATAACCGGCACGCCGGCGAGCAGACGGTGGAAGCTTCCTACCTCGCCAATGCGATGAACTGGAATGCCGACTACGTGCTCACCGTCAGCTCCGACGAGAAGACGGGTGACCTGAACGGTTGGGTGACGATCGTGAACAGCAGCGGCGCCGCTTACCGCAACGCCCAGCTTCAACTGGTGGCGGGCGCGGTACACCGTGCCCCTGCCCCCGAGCCTGTGCGAATGATGGATCGTATGGCAGTGCCGGCTGCTGCCGCCCAGCCCCAATTCGCCCAGGAAGCCTTGTCGGAGTATCACCTCTACACCCTCGATCGCCCTACGACGATCGAGAACAACGAGACCAAACAGATCAGCCTGCTTTTTGCACCCGGCCTCCATATCGAAAAATATTTTGAAGTGGACGGAAATGGCTACTACTACCAGTCGGCGCAGCGGCCCGGCCAGCCGATCAAAGATCCCGTGCAGGTGCGCCTGAAGTTCAAGAACTCGGAAGCCAACTCGCTCGGTGTGCCCCTGCCGGCGGGCACGGTACGGGTCTATCAAGGAGATTCCAAGGGCCGCGTGCAGTTCATCGGCGAAGATCGGATCGACCACACGCCCAAGGACGAGGCGCTGGATCTGCACATCGGCGATGCTTTCGACGTGGTGGAGGAGCGTAAGCAGACGGATTTCCAGACCCTCGGTCCGCGCGCTTTCGAGATGGCGTTTGGGATCACGCTTCGCAACCACAAGCCCGGGCCCATCACCGTGGAAGTGAACGAGCCGATCGGCGGCGACTGGACCATGGAGGAATCGAATTTCAAGTACGAGAAGACGGCAGCCTTCGCGGCGCGCTTCACCGTGCCCGTCGAAGCCAACGGCGAAGCGGTACTGAAATACCGCGTTCGGGTTCGGTTTCCGTGAGAGCTATCAGCTTTCAGCGCTCAGCGATCAGCAAAAGAACCGGACTTTTTTCGCTGATGGCTGATGGCTGAAAGCTGAAAGCCGCTTCCCAATCGGCAATCTGCAATCGGCAATTCTTCTGGCGGGGTAAGAGCATGCTTGCCGTTAACCATATGGGTACAACCCGGGAAGTCGGGCAGCGCCTCGTTGCCCTGGTACTGCAAGTCCTGGTGGATTCCGACGGCTGACGTGTAGTACCCCTCCACGGTGGCCCTCTTGAGGGTGACGAAGAACCGCTCCTCCGGCGTCTGTGGGTGATCCTCTTGGGCCGCCAGTTTCTCCAGCAACTCAATCTGCCGGACGGCATCACACTCCGCGAACCTTCGGCCGCAGGTCTGCTCGGCCATGGAATCCACCGCCGCCAGGCCTGTGGTCCAAAGGTCCTTGGTCTTCTGATCGGCGACTGCGACCACGTCGTCAATGTACTCGTGGACGGCGGCGTCGCCGGCGCCAGGCGAGTGATCGTCGGTGGGGATGATGGTCTCCGAGAGCGCGGCGATCTCTTTCAGTTGTTCGGGGTTGAAGAACTGCGCGACGTGGTTGCCCGCCGCCGAAGGGACCGCCGCCGCCGGCGCGGCGTGGCAGGCCACGATCGATGCGGTGACAGGCTTGCCCAGGGCCGGCAGGCTGACCGCCGCGCCAGCCGATCCCACGATGATTTTCAGCGCCTTGCGCCGCGACAATTGGTCTGCCGATTGGTCTGCGGGCATGTTCACCTCGATTCGGTTCCCTTCAGAATGTGTACTGTTAAGTGGCCAGTGGCTAGTGGCGAGCACGAAGAACAAGAGCTCAACACAGAGTTCGCGGAGGGATCACGGAGGCCACGGAGACGACAAAGAGCAGAGTGCCTTATTTCGTGGCTTACTTCTCTGTGGCCTCTGTGAAAGCCTCCATGGCCTCGGTGTTGAGGTCTTTTTTTTGCGGCCACACGCCGCGCTGTAACGCTTGCAATCAGCTCCTTCTCTCGCCGCGAAGATTTTTCTTGCTCGCCACTCGCCACTCGCCACTAGTCGCTCAGCGAGTGGCAAGGTAAGCGTAGCGCAACAGGAACAGAAGCGTCAGGACCCAGATCAGCGGGCTGATCTCACGATGCTTGCCCGACCCCAGCTTCACCAGCGTGTACCCGATCAGCCCCAGACTCAGCCCGGTGGCCACGCTGAAGGTGAGCGGTGTCGCCAACACGGTGAGGAAGGCCGGGAACGCCTCACTGAAGTCGTCCCAGCGTACGCGCGCCACCGACTGGCACATGAGCGCACCTACCAGAATCAGCACCGGCGCCGTGGCGTAGCCGGGAATGGCGCTGACCACCGGCGAAAGAAACAGCGCCGCGAGAAACAACGCCGCGATCAATACGTTTCCCAGCCCGGTGCGCGCGCCCGCCGCCACGCCGGCGGCACTCTCGATATAACTGGTCACGGTGGAGGTCCCGGTCAGCGAGCCGAAGAGGGTTCCCGTGGCGTCCGCCAGCAGCGCCCGGCCGGCGCGCGGCAGCCTGCCGTCCTGCATGAACTTGCCCTGTTCGCACACGCCCACCAGCGTGCCGACGTTGTCGAAGAGGTCCACAAAGAAGAAGGTCAGCAGGATCTCCATCAGGCCGAGATGCATGGCGCCGCCCAAATCGAGTTTGAGAAAAGTGCCCGAGGGATGCGGCAGCGCCACCAGTTGCGTCGGCCAGTGGCCCAGCCCGCGCAGCACTCCTGCGGCGGTGGTGGCCAGGATGCCAATCAGGATCGCGCCGGTGATGCGCCGCGCCATCAGGACCGCGGTGAGGACGAGCCCCAAGGTGGCAATCTGCACCTGCGGATCGGCAAAGCTTCCCAGCCCGACGAAGGTCGAGGTTTGCGCCACCACCAGCTTGGCGTTGCGCAGGCCGATGAAGGCGATGAACAGGCCGATGCCGGCCGCCGTGCTATGCTTCAGGCAATCCGGGATGCCGTTCACAATCTGCTCGCGTACCCGCGTCAGCGTGAGGACCAGGAAAAGCACCCCGGAGAAAAACACCACGCCGAGCGCGGTGGTCCAGGGCACACCCCGGCCGAGCACGATCGAGTAGGTGAAGTAAGCGTTCAGCGACATGCCGGGCGCGAGAGCGATGGGGTAGTTCGCCGCCACTCCCATCACCAGGGTCGCCACCGCCGCCGAAAGGCAGGTGGCGAAGAGCACGCCCTCGATCGGCATCCCCGCCTCGGCGAGGATTCGCGGGTTGACCACGATGATGTACGCCATGGTCACAAACGTGGTCAGCCCGGCAAGCAACTCCTGCCGCACCGTCGTCTGGTTCTCACTCAGCTTGAAAAGTCGCTCCAGCACTGCCTTATTCCTAAGCCGTAGTCCTTGACCCCTGCCCCCTAATCCTCAGCCGCTGATCCTTGGAGGTCGGTCTGTAGGCCCTTCCCTCTCCACTCTAATCCCAATGATGCTCAGTTTGGGGGGTTCCAGGAAATTGTTTTTCAGTTTGTTTCAGGGTGACCCCCTCACCCGGCCCGCCCCGGCTGGAGAAAGCGCCGGATGCGATCCACCCTCTCCCCCAAGGGGGCGAGGGCAAGAAAGCGCCAGTGTAGTCCAGATTCGCAAGTTGACGACCTCTCCAACAAAGGGGCGAGGGCGCGAAAATCAAATCAACGCTCCCCTTGCCCACTTTGCGGGGGAGGGGCCGGCGGTGAGGGGGTCACGACAGAAGGAGCTCAGATGCAATCTCCTGAGAGCCTTCCAAGTGAACAGTCTAGGCTCTAGCCTAGGTTTGGCCAGGTTGACTCACGGCTAGGCCGTGGCGGCGTAAAGCCGCCGCGACAGTCTAACAGGGTCTAGGTTCGTTTTAGGTTCGTTTCTGCGGATAAATCGATTCTAAAGGACTTACAAGGCTCGTTTTAGGTTCGTCTTAGGTTCGTTCTGAGGGTCAAACTATTGATTACGCCACACTTACTAGGTTCGATTGACCTTTTTCAGCGTTTTCAGGGACTGCGGCCCCGGTCTTAGCCCTTGTTGGTCCTTGGCCTGCCAGAGGCCCTGGGCCTTCACCTCGACGGCTAGGGCGCCGGGACACCAGCGGCGCGCCCGGAGCTCCCGCCGCTGCGCCTCGACCTCGCCCATCTGCAAGGCCGTCAACTGACTCTCCGTCCAAGCGGCTCGCAGATTCGCCTTATCGAAGCTCTTCTCGGCGATGCCCTTCGCCGCCATGGCCTGCATCACGTCTTCCGGCTGCCAACCCTCCGTCAGCTCCAAGAGTAAGTGATCGAAAAAGGCCGAGTCCTCGCCCCGTCTCAACATGATCTGGCGCAGGGCATTGTCGGTCCTCGCGTACGCTCCGGTCTTGAGAGAGTTGAGGGAGGCACGCGCCCTGCCTTGCGCGGTCTTGGGGCCCTTCGACTTCTTGCCGTTCGCCTGGCTGGCGGCCACCCGCGCCGGGGTGACTTCGCGTTCCACTAACGACATGCAACAAACCCAGTTCACCTGCGGCCGGTTTTCCTTCCAACCTCACAGCCGCCATCGGTCGAGGCTAGCCCAAGAAACATGCTACTCCCAAGAGCGGTTATTGTCAAGAAGAATATTTTACGCGTGATACCCTGGAGGACACCCAGTGGGCGAAATGCACTTACCTCGTGACAGAAGGCCCCCAGATGCGGTACGGTGGGGAAGAAGGAGCCGCAGCCCTGAAGGTGACCTTAAACCTCAATTCGGAAGTTGAAGAAAGCCTGAGGGCGCGGGCGCATGCCCAGAGTGTCTCGCTGGACGACTACCTCCAGGAACTGGTCGCTAAGGAACCGGGCTTGCTCGTCGCTCGAGAGCCGCGTATCATTCATCAGAGGTTCGGTAATCTTTCCGATTTGCTCCTCAATTCTCCCTTTGCCGGCGCCAATCTCGATCTGGAGCGATGCAAAGACCATCCGCGCCCGGTTGATCTTTCATGAGCGGCTTCCTGATCGATACCGGTGTTCAGTCTGAATACAATCGGCCGGGAGGCCCCGACCCCCGGCGCGCCACGAGTCTCAATGCCCCCGCAGCCTGTTTTTCCACGTCCCAGGCTTACGGTGAAGGTGCATGACGGCAACGATGAGAACGGTGTCGCCTCTGATCTGGTAAATGACCCCGTAGGGGAACTTGTTGGTTCGGCAGCGGCGGGTTCTCGCGGAGAGTGGCGACCAAGCCTCCGGGTATTGAAGAATTCTCTGGATGGCGCGGTTCACTTCCTCGGCGAACCGGGAACCAAGCCCTTCTTCCTGGCGATCGTAAATAGGCGATGGCTTCGTCCAACTCGGCTTGGGCAGGCGCCAGAAACTCAACCACCATGTCAGGGCTTCGGTCTTTTGATCGCTTCCAACGCTTCTCCGGAGGAAACGGTTCTGATTTCGCCTCTCTCAAATGCGTCAATGCGATCTTCCGCTTCCTGTGCCCACAGTCCGTCGATGATTGGCTCGGAAGGGGAGTCGAGGCTGGACAGCAGGAGATCCGCGAGTTGCGCGCGCGCTGGGGGCGGAAGTGATAACGCTTCTTCGACAATCTCAGTGCTTTTCTTTGACATCACCTGGCGTCCTTTCACCGCAAGCGTATTGTAACATAAGGCTGTGACATGAGACGGTTCTACTAATGGGTCCATACATTCTATGAGGAAGAGAACGAAGAGATCATCCGAATCATCTCGGCTCGCGCCGCCGAGTCGCATGAAAGGAGAGCCTATGAGAAGCTCACCAAGGAACAGAAGCACGACATCCGCGCCATCGCGGCAAAAAGGGACGAAGACATTGATTTTTCGGATGCGGCCCCGGTTTTCGATTGGAGCGTTGCCGAAATCGGCAAGTTCTATCGGCCCGCGAAGAAAACCGTCACCATGCGTCTGGACTCCGACGTCATCGCCTGGCTCAAGGCCGATGGTCGCGGTTACCAAACCAAGGCAAATTGGCTTCTACGTCAAGCGATGCTTCATTTCAGCAAGGAAAGGAGCCTTTCCCGCCGCGAGGGACACGCCGCACGTCTTGGCAAGGGCAAGCGATAGAAACCTATACAAGACGGCCAAAGTCGCGGCGTGGGGCGTCTATTTTGGATTTTCGATTTTGGGTTGAAGAGAAGCGCGACCACCGGGGGTTCTTCAATCCAAAATCCAAAATGAAGTCAGAACTGCAGCGACCGGCCGGGCGATAAACTTGCAACCCTGGGACGGGTGCGGTAGAATATGGCTAGATTGGCTAGATAAGGAGGAATCGATGGAGTGGCGTCTTGCGGAGGCCAAAAATCGCTTCAGCGAACTAGTAAACCTCGCTCTCAGTGGGGACCCCCAACTGGTCTTGCGGCGTCGCGACGCCGTAGTGGTGGTCGCCCGCCGCGACTACGAAAAGCTCACCGGCAAACGGCCGAGCTTCAAGCGTTTTTTGCTCGGTAAGGGTCCAAGCTTCTCGGGACTCGACCTTGCCCGCGACGAATCCCCTATGCGGAGCGTAAAGCTTTGAGAGTCTTGCTCGACACGTGCGTACTGTCGGAACTGAGGCAACCCAAGGGGCATCCGGGAGTGCGCCGGGCAGTCGACGGTCTTGACGACGCGGACCTTTTCGTCAGCGTTATATCCGTCGGTGAAATCTTCAAGGGGATCGCCCTTTTGACGGAAAGCCGGAAGAAGCGCGCGCTGGAAGCCTGGCTCCAGGCCCTCCAGCGCAACTTTGCCGACCGGATCCTCTCCATCGATCTCGAAACTTGCCGCATCTGGGGAGAGCTCACCGCTGCCGCCCAAAACGCGGGCCGAGCCGTGCATGCCGCGGACGGGCTTATCGCCGCCACGGCCCTGCGCCACGGCCTCCGCGTCATGACGCGGAACACCACCGATTTTGAGCCAACCGGAGCGCTGCTTCTCAACCCGTGGTCGGGCTAAGCGAAGTCTGGCGGTTGGCAGGCAACGAAAGAGGTTGACCTATGAGCAAAAACCCGCACATCGGCTCTTCCCTTGATGACTTTCTCAAGGAGGAGGGACTTTACGAGGACGCAACCAGCCACGCCGTTAAGCGGATGCTGGCATGGCAGGTGGAAAAGGCCATGCGCGAGCAGGGCATCACCAAGGCGGAGATGGCGCGGCGCATGGGAACGAGCCGCGCTCATCTGGACAAGCTGTTGGACCCCGAGAACGACAAGGTACAACTTGACACAGTCCAGCGTGCTGCTATGGCTGTAGGCCACCGCATTCGGCTGGTGTTGGTTTAGTGGGTAGCGGTTGCGCGGAGTCAGGCGTAGTCTGCCTTACTCTGCGGCTCTTCTGGCCTTGGTCGAGCGTCCATGATTACACGGGCAGCACCAAACGCGCGCCGACCGCCCCGAGCGGTCTCGCGGTCGACCGCGTGCTGTTGCCCGCCGATGAGCACACCCGTATTTGATGCCGTGCGAAACACCTTCGGCAACGGCGCGACGTAAAAGCCGCAGAGTAAGGCAAACTACGCCTAACTCTGCAATGCCGGGCCGTAATTTCTTTTTTAGCAAGCTTTTAGGCTGCGAGCAGAGCGAGATCAGTTTGCCGGAACTTGAGGGCGGTGTTCATAACCTGTTGGCCTTTTTTGGGTGGGGCGGTAGTAATGGGTGCGTCCCACCCGATAGATGAGTCCGTGGGCCCGCAGCAAGCGCAACTGGCGGGTAGCGCGAGCGGCAGCGCGACGTCGTTGAGCGGGGTCGCTCTCACCGGGAGGAGCGAGGGCGGCACACAGGTCGCGATTGCGCACTCCCTGCAGGTGAAATCCTCCCCGCAGCACGAGGGCGAACACACGACTGCCTTGCGGGCTGATGGGCTGCAAGGCACGGTAGGGACGAGGGGTCCTCACCGGCTGGCTGACCGGGTCGAGAATGCGATGGGCGGGCCACGGCTCTCCCACCACGGCCAGGGCGTCCAGGTAGCGGGCATTGGCTCCCCGGCTCAATTGCACGCGCCGGCGCAAGTCCACGATGCCCTTGCGGAGGGGATACCAACCTTTCTGTTGGCGCCCCTTCCGCGTCACGCAACGGTACACCCGAAACCGTCGCGGATGATTCAGGGTGGTCTCCACCCTCAACACGCTGCCCTGCTTGTCGTACATCTTGATCGAGTTCTCTTCCACTCGACGCTTCACGACACCCCTTCCACCCGTCGTTCCTGGGTGCTGCAGACCTCCCGGTTAAAAAGCGTGTTGGTACGTCGCCCCAGGAAACGCAACACCTGGGGGGAAGAAAATTGTTCCATGGCGTGCCGGCATAGCGACGGATAAACCGCCGCCAAGTCTTCCCGGCTGCGAAACATCACGTCGGTGGCATATTCGCCTTGCCGCACCGTTCAGTAGTAACGCCGCAGGTGCGGACGCGCCCCCGCCGCCAACCAGAGATTCACGGCCCGTGCCCAGCGGCTGAGGATCTGCGCCCAAGGCAACTCCAGCAGCCGATCCAGCAACGCCTGATCCCGCGCCAGGTCCGCAATGTGGGTAAAACAGTTGCCTTTCTGTTCGTACTCGATCCCCTCCCGCTGCATCTGCCGCGCCAGCGATTCGCGCCCGTTCACACACACCTGGAGGGTGAGCGGCAGCCAGGTTTGCAGCCGGACGTGCATCAGCCCAAAGTCCCGGTCCACGAAATAGAAATACAGGTGCAGGTGGCGGCTCTCCCGGTCACGCCGCACCGTGAAGGTCTGGCAGGGTTCGACACACGACAACACGCAGACCAGCCCTTCCTTTACCGGTTTCTCTTCCAGGAGCTTCCTCACCCGCGCTTCCTTGCTCGCTTGCCCCGCGGCCACATACACGAACGGTCGCCCCGCCCGCTGCGCGATCCGCTCGGCCCGCGCCTTGATTCCCGCCGAGAACTTCTCCACGAACCCGGCAAAGTCCTTGAACCCTACCCCCTGGTTCCCATGAAATAGTCCAACCCTTGCACGTAGCTGATCGAACGCAGTACGCCGCGAAACAAAACCAGGTCAAATCCTGATAGACTTCCCAGTATGCGGCTCGCATGCCGCTGCAAAAAACGCTCCATGACGGTCCTCCCCAAGACGTTCGCCTAAAACATCATGACGGATTCCGTCATGGAGGGTTGCGGCCAAAAGGCCGCGCTGTGCTACGTTTGCTGCCTCAGCCTATGAAATCCTGTCGTAGTAAACCGCTTGGGGGGCAGCTCTTAGACGGGACCCAACACTACTACGGCAAGCCGAGGCGCCGCATGAGATCTTGGAAGCGCGGGTCAGAGCGGAGAGGATCCATGTAAGGATCGACCAAAATAAAGGACAGGAAAAAGTCGTGGTTGTCATAAGCGTTTGAAAGATATTTGAAGGCTTGGTCCTTTTCGTCCAAAGCCGCGCATAAACCTGCAATGAAGAACCAGTTGGTATTATCCGGCTCGGCCTCGAGTTCGGTGAGCATTTGTTTGGCGAGGTTGCGCTTTCCTGATACGGCATAGACGTGTGAGAGAGCGATAAGGGGACCGCCGCCCAAAGAAGCTTGCACCACTTTCAACTCCTGCACCGCCTCCGTGAACATTCCCTTTTGCTCGTATGCCCTCCCCAGGTTGAGGCGCGGGTGAGTGTTGTTCGGGTCGAGGTTGAGCGCCGCGCGCAATTCCTGGATTGCCTGGTCGTATCGGCGCCCATAAAAGAGCACACGGCCAACGTTGCTCCCGATAACTCGCGACAGTGGGTCGAGTTCCTGACCGCGTCGAATCTCTTTCAGTGCTTCGTCATGCCGTGCCACGGTGGACAGAAACTCGGCATACCTCAAGTGGGCTACCGCATAACTCGGACTCAGCTCGATGGCCCGTTTGTATTCGCTCTCCGCCCCTGACCAGTCCCAGTCGTAATGATGCTTGGCAAATCCAAGCGAGGCGTGCGCTTCGGCCAGGGTATCGTCCAGCTCCAGAGATTTCCTGGCCGCTGCTTCAGCCCGTGGGAACGCCTCCTTCGGCGCAATCACTCCATAGTTGCCAAAGAGATTATAGGTGTCAGCCAAGCCCGAGTATGCGGGGGCGAATACGGGATCTATTTCCAGCGCGCGCTGGAATTGCGCGAGGGCCTCCTTAAACAGTTTTGGGTCCTGCCGGGTGAGCTCGTAGCGTCCTCTCAGGTAAGCCTCATAGGCGGTGGGATCAACCGGATGAGGGGAGCGGTTTAGTTGGTCTTGGCGCGTCAGCTTCACGCGGACTTCACCGCTAATGTCGCGCGCTACCTCGCTCTGGAGTCCCAGGATATCTCGCAGGTCGCGCTCGTAGGTCTCGGCCCAAAGGTGCTTGTCCGTTGGAGCTTGCACCAATCGTGCGGTGATCCGCACCCGGTCACCGGAGCGCATCACCGAACCCTCGACGATCGCGTCGACGTTCAACTCCCGGCCAATCTGAGGCAGACTCTCGCGAGTGCCCTTGTAGCGCATTACTGAGGTGCGCGAAATAACCCGCAACGAGCCGATCTTCGCAAGATCAGTGATCAATTCGTCGGTCATTCCATCCGCGAAGTATTCCTGATTGGGATCGCCGGAGAGGTTTTGGACGGGAAGTACGGCGATGGATTGAATTTGCGCTGGCCGGGTCCGGTTCAACAGCCGGTCGCGCCACCCGCCGACATTTAGCCCGAACAAAAACGCTGCGATCGCCACCAAGGCGGCAGTTGTCAACGCGAGTGGGTATCTTCTTTTTTGACGGCTGTCATCGCGCGTGCCCCCGGTCTCCAGCGCCCCTGTTTCTCCGACCGGGTAGGAATGATCCCCAGCTTGCCCAAACAAGGCCAGCGGTGTTTCGCCATCTCCGCGAACCTCCGATAAGTCCTTGTCTCCGAGAGCGGGCGGGGCCGGCAGCACCTCGGTGGGACTCCTGTCAATTTCTTCAACCGCCGCAATAAAGCGATAGCCCAGGCGAGGGAGCGTCTCGATGTAGCGTGGAGACTGCGCACTATCACCCAACGATTCGCGCAATTTGACGACTGCTTTATTAAGGCTGCGCTCGAAATCGACGAAGATATCCGCTTGCCAGAGTTTTTGTCGCAGTTCCTCGCGGGTGAAAACCTCACCGGGGCGTTCGAGCAACAAGAGCAGAACCTGGAGAGGTTGGGGCTGGAGCTTTATCTTCAAGCCACTTTTGCGCAGTTCGCCGGCGCACACGTCAAGCTCGAACACCCCGAACCGAACGCGGGTTTTCGCTTGAGTGGTGTTCAATCGGCTGCACCCTCCAGATGTCCAGATTATAACACGTCCCCTGCCCGCAGCTTATTACACCAGGGAACATGTCAGCGGAACCATTTTGTTTTGAGGAAGATGTCCGAGAGCAAAAAAGTCGCATCCCGGTGCATTGACATGCGTTCGCGTCAGCTTCAAAGTCGTCGGCACCAAGAGGAGACAGCGGTTTGGAGACTCAGCAGTCTTCAGATGCCTCGGCTTGGTCGAGTGAAGATTCAGAAAAGGAGAGAACAATGAAGAAATGGGTGATGAAGAAAATGCGAATGCTCGGTCTTTCGCTGTCTCTGCTCGGGGGCGTGTTGGCGTCCGTGAGCCCAGCCTGGGCAGATGGGTACATATTTACTTCGGTTGCCGTCCCTGGCGCGAAAGCGACCGATTTCGAGGGAATTAACAATGCTGGGGACATCGTGGGTTATTACTGTCAACCCTCGTGTCCGTTCGGGTTTCTGGATTCCGGAGGAAATTTCACCAGCGTAAATCTCCCTGGCGCCCAGTTCACCGTCCCCGAAGGCATAAATTCCTCTGGGGCGATCGTGGGGAATTATCTGGGTGCAGATGGCATCCGCTACGGCTTTTTGGATTCGGGGGGCAACTTCACGACCATAGCCCCCTCAGGGTCGACGGGTGCCGTCGCAGACGGCATCAACGCTGCGGACCAAATTGTGGGTTTCTACACTGACGCGAATGGGGTTTTGCACGGGTTTTTGGATAACGGAGGAGTCTTCAGCACGCTCGACGTTCCCGGAGCGAGCAGCACCACTGCCTGGGGCATCAACGCCTCCGGCCAAATCGTGGGCTACTATATTGACGCAAACGGAGCGGGTCATGGGTACCTGGATTCGGGAGGAGTCTTTGGTACTTTGGATTTTCCCGGCGCGTCCGAGACCGGGGCGTTCGCCGTCAACGACAACGGCCAGATCGTGGGCGATTACAGTCTTAACGGGGTCGAACATGGGTTTCTGGATGCCGGAGGCGTCTTCAGCACGCTTGACTTCCCGGGCGGTACCTTTAACGGACCTAAGGGGATCAACGACGCCGGCGTGATCTCAGGTAGTTACATTGGAGGCGGATGTCCCCAGACAGGTTGTGGTTACGTGGCGACCCCCACTCCGGAACCCGGAACAATGGCTCTGCTCGGCACGGCTCTCGTGGGGATGGCAGGCTGTTTACGCCGGCGGAGAAATGAAAACCGAAAGCGGTGAGCAGAAAGCGGCATGGGCATGAACGCAGCGCAGCAGCGAGTGTGGCGAGTGTTTACGGCTTTGGATCTGGCCTTGGCCTTGCACCAGGCGGGCGTGGCGCAGGAGCGACCCAATTCATTAAAGTCCGAACGCAAGTTTTTCCCATGCCCTAATTCTGTACATACCAATCTCCGGAGGTTAGACGCCATGAAGAAACTGATGTTGTTTGCGACGGTCATGGCTCTTGCGGTCGGGACGGCCAAGCCTTCCACCTGCACGGGCGACCCCAACTGTTTGTACTACGGTGGCGACTTCAACGGAGTCAACTTCCTGCGCAACGGATACCTACCGGGGATCGACGCTGAAGTTTTCGACAACGCCATCGTGGCTGGCACCGGCTGGGATGCGACCGGCATTACCACCAACAACCTTGTGAGCAGTACGAGCGACTTTAGCTCGGGCATTTGGTCGATCAATTCCGGCGTCTCCAGCGGCAACGGCGGCACGGTGGTCGCTTCCGGTACCTCGAATGGCGCCAACTTTAGCATCGTGGCGAACGGCCAGAATGGATTCGGCTTCACCGGCGCTTTCGTTACCTGCGCCTTCCCTGACGTGTTCCTCGCCCCCGGCACCTACTGGTTCTCCTGCGCGCCGGTGGGCAATGGATCGGACGCCTCGTATGAGTCCCTCACCTCTGGGCCCACAGAGGGTACCGGCGGTGGAGACCACATCAATAACACGTCGTTCGTCAACTCCGGTTCCCTTGGAGTCAACTTCCAATCTGTTTGCGATGTAATTGAGCCCTGCAACTTCTCCTTCGAAGTAAGCGGCACGCTACCATCGTCGGTTCCTGAGCCTTCCAGCTTGTTGCTGCTGGGCTCTGCCCTGGTTGGCTTGGCTGGTTTCGCTCGTCGTCGGCTCGGCCTGTAGGCGGATCGTTTCGGCTAAAACAGAACCTGGGTCTTCGGTGGAACCAAGCGCAGACCTCCTTCTCATGATTCCATAATGGCCGGCTGGCGCAGAGCGCTAGCTCTGCGACTGGAGTTTCTACATTTTCACAGGGAGATGTCTCAAGCTAGTCCTCCCCGGCGGGGCTCCCGCGCTCACAAATAGGTCGGTTCTTGCATTATTTAGTTG
>JGI26339J46600_10000114_pt1 | contig 27278 bp, 21 predicted proteins | sample BogFormECP12_OM1_FD_46600 | JGI IMG/M metagenome (IMG submission 46600) | reverse complement strand
CGCTGTACCTGGCCAGATAGTGCTTCTGCAGAATCATGTAGAGCGCGGACGTAACCGCGGCGGCCAGAATAATCAGTGCCTGCGGTGAGAGGCGGATCCCTTCGCCTTCTCCGCTCGAAATCAGCGCGACTCCCGCGAAGCTCACGAACACTCCACACCATCCGATGGCAGTCAGTTTCTCGTGCAGCCAGAATCGAGCCGCCAGCGCGGTCCAGATCGGCACGGAGGCAATTAGCATGCTGGCTGCGCCCGCAGTCACGCGCGTCTCTCCGTAATTAAGTGCCAGGTTGTAAAAGGTGATCCCGATGGCGCCGGTCAGGATCAACCCGGGAATGTCGCGCAATTCCGGACGGCGAAAATGTGCGATCCCGGCGTAGATGGCGAGCACCAGAGACGCGACGAGAAAACGCAGGATGGCGAGATTCGCGGGCGAATAAGCGCGCAGCCCGGCGCGAATGCCGGCAAAGGCAGAGGCCCAAACCACCAGCGTAAACGCCAGAGCGACAAGAGTGCGAGATGTAAAACGTGGCATCGAGAGGCCTCCTTCCAGTAAGAATTTCGGTTGATGAAGAGTGGCTGCGTCGGGATCGCGGTTCTATCGGGTATCGCTCACCAGGTATCGCCGCCTCGTTCAGGAGGCCACGCGCCGAACTGCCGCCGGAGCAAGGCAATCTGGCCGGCGTGATAACTGTTGTGCGCCGCAATTTGCCAAAGCATCGCATGCACGGTGGACTCACGCGGAGACTGTGGCGAGCCCACGTTCTGAACTTTTCGCTCCAGCTCTGCCGCATCGGATTCCGCGAGGCGGGCAAGCCGGGCCAGCAAATCGGTGAAGCGGCGAGTCGTGGCCCGCCACTGCTCGCTTGCCACAGGACTCTCGGCGGCTGGATTCGGATGCTCCGGCCAGCTTTCGATCGCTCTGTCCGGGTAAGGACGATTCTCGCCGGCGACTTTGCCGAGATCGTAGTCCATCCAGTAGTTCATGTGCTCCACGATCTGCCAGATGGAGTGCGGATAGCCCGCTACGGTCCGGGCTGCCAGCTCCGCGGAAATATCTTCGACGCAAGCCACCGGATCCACGTGGGCGCCTTTGCCGTACACGAGTTCACGCAGTGTGGTGTCACCCATACGTTCCATCCTTTCCACAGAAGTGTTTAATGACCTGTTCACCTGTAGAGACGGGGCTTGCCCGGTCTCAGTCTGCTGAAAAGCTCCGCGTCACGCAGTTCTTGGAAAGGGCACGACTTCACAGCCAGCGGAAAAACGCACGAATGTGGGAACTATCGTGGAAGAGCGGCCCCTCAGGGCCGCGTAACCCGCGTGAAATCACGGCGGGCTTTAGCCCCGGTGGTCGTTCTTCCTTGGCAGATTGCATTTTTCCGCAACCTGTTCAGTCGTGCCGCAAGCCAGCAATCTGAGACGCGGCAAGCCGCGTCTCTACGTGAGCAAGCTAACTTCGTCCCCCACCCGAATCGTCCCTCGCGTGAGAATTTGAGCCCGCAATCCTCCGCGGTGAAGCAGGCCCTTGAGCACCGGCTTGCCTGTTACTTTCTGCAAGTGATCGCAAGGCTCGCACAGGCGGATGCCGCGAACGCGCACTTCGCCGATGGCAAATTCTCTGCCCACCAGGTGATTCAGCGGTACGTTGCGAGTCACGATGTTGCGGCGAGCTTCGCCGGCAGTAAGCTCGACCTGATAGTCCCGCCGCAGCGCCTCAATCGCCTCCGCCTCAATCAGCGTGAGTTCGTAATCCGGCGCAGGCTTGTAGAACGTGCCCAGCTTCAACGCGTAGCGGTCACCCTCAAGGCCAGCGCCCGGAATCGCCACCGCCTGACCAACCGCTAGCGTCGCCCCCTGGGCAGTGGAGGCGATATAGATCGATTCCACAGTCCCGTTTGACATTTGCGCACCTCCGGCGATCACGCGTTCTTTTCAGCTTCCATGACCGCGATCGACTCTTCCAGCGCATCCATGGCCACGTCGGCTTCGTCCTTGGTAACGATAAGCGGCGGCGCGATGCGAACCGTGCTCGGACCGCAGCCCAGAAACAGAACGCCGCGCTCGAACGCCAACTCCACGATGCGGTCGCGCTCGCTGGCGCCGTACTCGCGAGTCTTCTGGTCTTTCACGATCTCGACGCCGATCATCAGGCCGCGTCCGCGGACGTCGCCGACGATCTTGTGCTTCTTTGGCCAGTCGGCCATGTGTTTCAGCATGTGGTCGCCGACCTCCTGCGAGTTCCTCAGCAGCCCTTCTTTCTCGATCACATCGAGCGTGGCCAGCGCGGCAGCAATGCAGACGGGGTTACCACCGAAAGTCGACGCGTGCGAGCCGGGGATCCAGTCCATGATGTCGGCCTTACTCATGGTGATGCCGAGCGGCATGCCGGAGGCAATACCTTTGGCGATGCAAACGATGTCAGGATGCACACCAGTGTGTTCGACGGCAAACCATTTGCCCGTGCGGCCGATGCCAGTCTGGACTTCATCCAGCACGAGCAGGATGCCGTGCTTGTCGCAGATGCGGCGCAGTTCCTGCATGAAAATCGTCGGAGCGATGACGTATCCGCCTTCGCCCTGGATCGGCTCGACAAAAATGGCCGCAACTTCTTCCGGCGCGAGGATGGTCCTAAACAGTTTGTCTTCGATGTAGCGCGCGCAGCCAAGCGCGAATTTCTCGGCATCCTGCGGACCGCCCGCACAGCCCCGATACACATCGGGATAGCGCACGTGCGTAACCCCGGGCACGAGCGGCGAGAAGCGGCGCCTCTGCTGCGGCTTCGAAGCGGTCAGCGAGAGCGCGCCCATGGTGCGTCCGTGGAAAGCCCCGAAGAAGGCGATCATGTGCTGACGCTTGGTGTGATAGCGCGCCAGCTTCAGGGCGCACTCGATGGCTTCGGCTCCGGAGTTTCCGTAATAAATCTTGTGCGGCCCCGGCATCGGCGCGATCTTTGAGAGCCGCTCAGCCAGCGTTACCATGCCCTCGTAGTAGAAGTCGGTGCCCGACATGTGGATCAGCTCGCCCGCCTGCTTCTGAATGGCGGCGACCACTTCCGGATGGCAGTGGCCGGTCGAGGTCACGGCAATGCCCGCGGAAAAATCGAAGAACTCATTGCCATCCACGTCTTCGACCACAATGCCGCGGCCGCGCTTGGCAACCATCGGATAGGAGCGCGTGTAGGAAGGCGAAATATACTTCTCATCGCCCGCGAGAATGCGCCTGGCATTAGGGCCCGGAATCGCAGTTTTGAGCTTGGGGCCGACGGTCAAAGTCTTGGCAGTCATGGAGTCCTCCAGATTAGTTCTCAGTTCCCGGTTCTCAGTGGTTATCAGGCCAGATCCGATCAGCGTCCAGCGAGATAAGCTGCTTTGGCTAAGAGCTAAAAGCTAAGAGCGAACAGCGAAATAGCGATTAGCGGGGCAACGAAGAGGAAAGAAAATTAGTCGCAGCCAAAGAGATTGGCGCGCACGTGCGAAGGCAGAACGGAAAGGTACCGGCGGGGACAAGCGCGTCCCTCGATCCAGCACGTCCGGAGAGGCGAAATGTAGCCATTCGAGCGCATGGTAACTGCTCACATTATATCCCGAGTTTGCTCGCGGCGTAACCCCCAAAAGACACACCCCAAAAGGCACGTCCACAAAGCCGCCGCGCTCGCTACGGACCACGTAGGGACGTCCGCTGCTAAGTCGAGTTCGCGGTCGGGCCAGCTTCGACGTCGAACACGAAGTGATCGCCCAGCAGAAAATTCACCAGCGAACAAACGACGATCGCAACACAATTCGACACGATGTAATTGAACTTCAGTTTGCCGACCAACAGCCGCATCAGCACGAGATTCCCGACAATAGAAACCGCTCCATTACCGGCGTTGAATTTGGCCAGCCTGACTAGCGACTGCACTGGCCGAACAACCGGCCGGTCCACCCAGGTGAAGCGCTCGTGCCATACGAAGTTGTGGATCACCGCGATCTCAACCGCCAGCCCGGTAGCCAGCAGATAATCCAGTTTTAGCCAGGACCGAAAAGCGGCCAGCGCCGCCAACTGCACGCCGATGCCGATGCCACCTACAGCGTTGAACTTCATCCAGCGGAGAAAGGTCTGATTCGTCTGCGAACTGAGAACCGGCAACTGAGAACTATCCGGCTTCATCGAATTCTCTCTTCGCGGTAAAGCCGAACCGTATTCTTCAGGCTGACAACAACCAGCATCAGCAGCATTCCAGCCAATCCAATCGCGCCGCCAATATCAAACAGCCGGTAGCGCCGATGAATCACCCATGCCCACCGGAACAGGGCAAGGTTGCCAATTATCAGCAGAACGCGCAACTCGGTCGGGCCGAAGTGCCACATTGAAAGATGGAACTCACCGAGCGTATATGTCGCCAGATACGACTGGACCGAAAGCAAAAGAAACGCAAGCAGCAACCCAATCGCAATGGCCGGATGCATATAGCCGGAAAGAGCCAGCCCGCCCATCATCGCCACTGCGCCAATGGAATCGATCATGTGGTCCACGTAGAAGCCGTAGCGCGGCCTCTGCTGCTGGCGGACGCGCGCCAAAGTTCCGTCGAGGCTGTCGCCGAACCAGTTCACCGCGAGACAAACAATCGCCGCAAGCAGCATGCGGCGATCGTGGCCCGCGAGCGCATAGCAGACGCCTGTCGCGATTTGGGCGGCAAACCCGAGCAGAGTCAAATGGTCGGAATTAACCCACGCGGGCATGCGCTCGGCCATCCAGACAAGAACCCTCTTCTCGGCGGCAGCCAGAAAACTTCCGTGGACGCGCGTCGCCTGCCGGAAGTCGGCGCGACGGGCCTCGGGCAAAGCCTCGGGATTCATCTGCCTCCGCGAAGGTTCAGCCACACACGGATTATGCTGGTCGAAAGCAGAGCGTGTCAAAGCTGCCCAGAGATTTGGGTTTCCCCTGTTTACCTCTGTGTGTCCGGCGGTTGAGAATCAGAAACTTGAACCACGGGGGACACAGAGGTACACAGGGGAAAGCCAATTGCCATTCCCGATTCTGGTCCTCCAATAACTCCGCCACCGCCCTACCAGATGCGTTAATCTGCGAAGGATGCGTCTGCTGCGCTTCTTCCGCCCGTCACACCAGCACACCGCTTTTTCGGCCACGCTGCTGCTGATGACGGCCATTACGCTCTCGCGCGTGATCGGATACATTCGCGAGGCTTACATCGCCTACGCCTTCGGCGCCGGACAGCAGACCGACGCCTACGTCGCCGCTTTCACCCTGCCCGACTGGCTCAACTACATCGTCGCCGGCGGCACCGCCTCAATCACATTCATCTCCATCTATACCCGGTTTCTGGCGGAAAAGCGCGAGCAGGATGCGCAGAAAACATTCTCGATCGTCATTACCGTGATGACCACCGTGCTGGTCGCGGGCACTATCCTGGCCGAGATTTTCACGCCGCAGTTCGCCGGTTGGATGTTCCATGGCTTCACGCCGGAGCAAATGCAACTCTGCGTTCATCTGACGCGCATTCTTCTACCGGCGCAGATCTTCTTTTATGTTGGGGGAGTCGTTTCGGCGGTATTGCTCTCGCACCGTTTGTTCCTGCTGCCGGCATTCGGTCCGCTGATCTACAACGTGTTCATCATCGGCGGTGGAGTTGTCGCCGGGCGCCAGATGGGAATCGCATCCCTTGCCTTCGGCGCCCTCGCCGGAAGCATTGCCGGCCCGTTTCTGATCAACGCGCTCGGAGCGGCCAAAATCGGCACCGGATACCGGCCCTCGTTCGACGTGAAGAATCCCGCATTCCGCGAGTGGGTCCGGCTCTCCATCCCGCTGATGCTGGGCGTTTCGCTGGTCACCGCCGACGACTGGATCCTCCGGTACTTTGCCTCGAGCGGCATCGGCGACATCGCGCGGCTGAACTATGCCAAGCGTCTCTTCGCCGTTCCCATCGCCATTCTCGGACAAGCTGTCGGCCAGGCGTCGCTCCCCTTTTTTTCGCGCCTGTTCGGAGAAAAAAAGTTCTCGGAATTCGCCGCCACCGTGAACGCTTCCGTCTACCGCATCACGGCGGCTTCTCTGCTCATAACCGGCTGGATGATGGCCGTTGCCGTCCCCCTGATCGATCTCGTCTATCGTCGCGGCCACTTCACCTTAGCCGATTCCGAATCCACCGCCATTTACTTTTTCTGGTTTTCGCTCTCGCTGGCTTTGTGGTCCAGTCAGGCGCTGTACGCGCGCGCGTTTTACGCCTCCGGCAACACGCTGACTCCGATGATCGCAACCACCCTCATCACGGTCGCTTCTCTGCCGATCTACGCGCTGTTCTTTCGGACGCTCTCGGTCACCGGACTGGCCATCGCGTCCGACCTTGGCATCGCCGCTAACGCGCTCGCCATTGCCCTGCTCCTGCATATTCGCGGCATGGTGCCGCTCGGCGGATTGAACTGGAGAGAATTAGGGAAGGCTGCGCTTGTCGGCGTCATTTCCGGCGGATTGAGTTATGAAGTCATGCGCAGCCTGCCGCTCAACGGCAGCCGCCGCGCCGATCTCCTCGCCCTCGCGCTCGGTTCCTTAACCTGGGCAGCAGCCGTCGCCGCTGGACTCTGGTTGTTACATTCGGAATTACCGTTAGATCTTCGCAGGAAAAGATCCGCTACTCTCCCCAGTCTGGCCGAGGGCCAAGCCGCCGAGACCATGGCTACCGGCAAAGAACCCTAGGAAGCACCCGCAGGGCCGGAAAACAAAGCCTCAGCGCGGTCCCGGGCCGGAAGTCGCTCCGATGGCACTGCTGGCCGAAAGTCGCACCAATTGAGCAATCGGCTCGTTGGCGGGCAAGTACTCGTAGGAATCGAGTTGCACGGCAATCCCGCTTCGTTGACCGGAATGGGAATCCGAGGCGCGCAACACGCGCCCACGACAACGAACCGGCATGTTTTCCGCCAAAGTGATTTCGGACGGCATGGTGAAAGTCAATTCCACGACCGCCCCTTCCGGAAGCGCCGTCTCGGCGTAAAAGAAAACTCCACGACCACTCAAGTCCTGAGTAAATCCGGGCACCGTCCGTNCATCGAAGTGAACCGCCAACGGCAGGTGCACTTCGAAACGCTGCGCGCCTCGGCGTTCCAGACGATTAGGATCTGCGCTCATTTTTCATCCTTCCCGGATCCTGCTCTCTCGGATCGGTGGACCTTAACTCTATCGCGGATCGAAGCGATGGGGAAGTTCCAAGTTGGTGGCCGGGCTGTGGAAATCTGTGGGTAGAGTAAACAGCCATAGGTCCGGCAACGAACTGAATGATCCCTCCGCTTCCTTTCCTTTAGGTGGTGTCCTAAATCGGCTGTGATCCGCGATCTCGAGCAACACCCACCACGGAGGCACAGAGACACGGAGGCAGGCTTTTTCATAGACTCATTGTCGAGTCGTAGTTGCCTTATGAGCGACGGAATCATGAACTTGCTTTTCTCCGTGACTCCGTGCCTCCGTGGTGAGGTTCTGGTTTGTGAACGGCCCGGAGATCGCAGCTCGAAGTTGAATTTAGGACACTGCCGCATCCTCCCGCCGGTTGCCGTCATCCCCAAGATGTGAAAAAGTTCTAGAAGAGTGACTGAGGAGCAAAATTCGGCGGTAGCTCAAGCAACAGACGTGAAAGCCGGGTCTTCGTCGAAATGGGCCACAACCCTGCGCGCTTTGCGCCACCGCAATTTTCAGCTCTTCTTCAGCGGACAGCTAATCTCTCTCATCGGCACCTGGATGCAGACCGTGGCCCAGGCGTGGCTCGTCTATCGCATGACGAAATCTGCCCTGCTGTTGGGAAGTGTCGGCTTTGCCAGCCAGATTCCTGTCTTCCTTATCGCTCCTTTCGGAGGGATCACCGCCGACCGCGTTAATCGCCAGCGCCTGGTGATCGGCACCCAGACCGCTGCCATGATCCTCGCGGGGATTCTGGCCTGGCTCACGCTGAGCGGGCGCGTCCAGGTGTGGCACATCTTCGTGCTGGCGGCCCTGCTCGGAGTGGTGAACGCCTTCGATATTCCCGGCCGGCAGGCCTTCCTCGTGGACATGGTCGGCAAAGAAGACCTGATGAACGCCATCGCGCTGAATTCCTCGATGTTCAATGGCGCGCGCGTGATCGGCCCGGCCATCGCCGGAATTCTGGTGGCGAGAATCGGCGAAGGCTGGTGCTTTGCCGCCAATTCAATTAGTTACATTGCCGTGATCGTCGGCCTGTCGCTGATGAGCGTGCACTGCGCCCCGCGTGCCAGCGAGCATTCGCCGATTGAAGACATCATCGAAGGTTTTCGCTGGGTCAACCAGACGCGGGTTATTCGTGCGCTGCTCTTGCTGCTTGGCCTAATAAGCCTGGTCGGCATGCCCTACACCGTGCTGATGCCGGTCTTCGCCGACAGAATCCTGCACGGCGGAGCGCGTGGCCTCGGCATCCTGATGGGCGCCACCGGCGTAGGCGCTCTGTTTGGAGCCTTAACGCTGGCCGCTAAAACCGGAATAAAAGGGCTCGGGCGGTGGGTGGCAATCGCCTGCGCGAGCCTGGGGATCAGCCTGTTTCTTTTTTCCTTCTCGACTTCATTCTGGTTGTCGGTCGCGCTCCTGTTGCCCGCCGGTTATTCGATGATGTTACAGATGGCCTGCTCGAACACGCTGATCCAGACCATGGTCCCCGACCAACTGCGCGGCCGCGTCATGTCCGTNTATTCGATGATGTTCATGGGAATGGCTCCCTTCGGAGCNTTCTTTGGCGGNGCNTTGGCGCACCGCATCGGCGCGCCCATCACGGTCGCTGTCGGAGGAGTGGCCTGCGTCGTCGGCGCGATCTGGTTCGGACGCGCCCTACCCGAACTCCGCATCGAAGCCCGCCGCCTAATCATCGCCCAAGGCTTGGCCGGAGGCGAACCCGCTCAGGAACTGGACGCCCAGCCGGTGGAGGAGTAGGCGGGCAATCGCCTTTAGTTTTCTGACGCTGTCGGCGAACAGCAGGTCCTTCGCTTCGCTCAGGATGAAAATTCTTAATTTGATTGGCTATTTTGTAACCAGCCCTTTTTTGTACGCGCCGCCGGGTAAGCCCGTGATCCGGATTCCACCGTGCCCTTTGTGGCGGATGTTGAGACCGATCAGCAGCGCGGTGATCTGCTCGACAAGGCGCGCGTTCTCAAGCTTGCCGCCATCGACCGCTCGCACGCGCGGGATCTTTGCCGCGAGTTCCATCGCGACCTGCGTGGCGTTCGGATCGTCGCTGCATACGATCACGTCGCAATCCACGTCATCATTGCTGTCGCCGTTGAGCACTTCCGCCGAAACGTTTTGGAATGCCGCNACGACGGAAACGCCCTTCGGAACCAGTTCCGCCGCCTGTTGCGCCGCGGAGCCTTGCCACACGCCAAGGGTGCGACTGGCGCGTCCGCCGACGCTTGCAGCGAGCGGAACGGTGGCATCAATCAAAATGCTGCCTGGACGGATGGCAGGCTTCAACTGCTTCAGCAGCGCCGCCTGCCCTTCAAACGGCACGGTGAGCACCAGCAGATCGCTGGCAGCGCAGGCTGCCGAATTTTCCAACCCGGAAACTTGAGCATTCGCGCCCGCCCGCTTGCGGATTGCTTCTGCCGTCTGCTGCGCGCGGGCGGCATCGCGCGAGCCGATGATGACGGTCTCCCCCGCGCGCGCCCAGCGCAGCGCGAGGCCCTTGCCAGCCGGGCCGGTGCCCCCAATGACCGCGATGACGCGGCTCATGCGGTCGTTCATGCGAACTCCCCGAGCTGCGCGTGTTCGATAGCGGCTCCAGAGTTGTTGTAGGCGTCCGCATTGGCCGAGCTGCGCTCGGCTGGGCAGGTGAGGGCACCTGCCCCTACGTGGGCTTGGACGGGCGAGGACGCCCGTCCCTCCACGAGCGGCAGCTTGATCTTTATGCGCGAATAGCTTGTGTTGCGCTCGGCAGGAATGCGCCCGATCTCCAGAATCAGCGATTGGAAATCTTCCGGACTGGTGTACTCGCCCGCGGTCGCTCCGGCCTCGCGCGAGATGTTTTCTTCCATCAGGGTTCCGCCGTAGTCGTTGGCGCCGGCTTGCAGGCAGAGCTGCGAAAGTTTGCGGTTCAACTTTACCCACGAGACCTGGATGTTATGAATCGAGCCGGCAAGCAGGATCCGGGCGAGCGCATGAATCTTGAGGTGTTCGGCGAGCGTCGGCCCCGTGCGCGCCAGCCCCTGCTGGAATAAAAGCGTGTTCTGGTGCACAAAGCCAAGCGGCACGAACTCGGTGAAGCCGCCGGTCTCCGCCTGAATCTGCCGGAACAAAGATAACTGACGCACCCAATGGTCGGGTGTTTCCCTGTGGCCGTACATCAGCGTCGAAGTGCTCGGGATTCCACACGCGTGCGCCGTGCGGATTACCTCTTGCCATTGCGCCGACGAAAGTTTGTTGCGCGACAGTACGTGCCGCACTTCGTCATCCAGGATCTCGGCCGCCGTGCCCGGCAGCGTGTCCAGTCCGTTATCGCGCAGCATCGTGAGATAGTCGGCCAGCGTCATGCCGGTCAGTTCCACGCCGTACACAATTTCCATCGGAGAAAACGCGTGGATGTGCATACCCGGCACGGCATGCTTCACGGCGCGCAGAATGTCGCGATAATAAAACGGCGGCAGACCGTGCGGCAGACCGCCTTGAATGCAGACTTCGGTAGCGCCCAGTTCCCACGCCTCTTTACTTTTGCGCCCCATGTCTTCGAGCGAATGAAAATAGGAGTCGGCCTCGCGCGGTCCGCGGCTGAACGCACAAAACTTACACCCCACGAAACAGATGTTCGTGAAATTGATATTGCGGTTCACCACGTAGCTGACAATGTTGCCGACCAAGTCGCGCCGAAGCGTATCCGCGGCCACCAGCAGTGCGAGCAAGTCCGCACGATTGCAGTTTGCCCCATCGCAGTTCGCCAGGGCGTAGCGCTCCTCGTCCGTCAGACATGCTCCGTCTTGCGTTTCCAGCACGCGCTCCAATGCGTTCCGAATCGCCGTAGACGCTTGGGGTGCGATCTGGTCCCAGGTCAGCGCGGGGAATTGCTCGAGTTCTGAAGCCTGCAAGGGCATAACGTTCTCCTAATCAGTTCGTGGCGCGACAACTATCGACAGCAGATCCTTCGCTTCGCTCAGGATGACAATACATGGATGTGTCTCCTATCGAAAAAGATCGTTTTGCGCGGGCCGGATCAGTGCCCGCGCGCCACCGCTTCCTCGGCGGTTTTCTCGCGGGTAAGCATAGCCGCGAATGATGCACGCGGGGGTGCCTGCGAGCTTGCCGCAGACCAGTCCGGCCGCACAAGCCAGTTCGTCCGCGATCGCGTCCACCGTCGCGTGCAGCGAGTAGCCGTGCGGGTCGCGACGTCCGCGGTAGTCGACCAGAGGCCGAATCCCAGCGGCGCCAATCGCCACTTCCGTCAAGCCTTCCCGCCACGGACGCCCGAAACTATCGCTGACGATGACCGCGATCTCGATCCCAAGCTGCTTCTTCAACTCCCGCCGCAACCGCGCCGCGGAACGATCCGGATTCACCGGCAGCAACACCGCGTGCCGCCCGCCATCCACGTTCGACACGTCCACGCCACTGTTCGCGCAAACGAACCCGTGCCTGGTCTCGGTGATCAGCACACCGCGCTTCCGCCGCACGATTCGACGACTCTCACGCAACGCCAATTCACTGATGCGGGCGTCGAGCCCGTAGCGCCGAGCCCAAACCCGTGAGGCCGCCGAGGGCCGGATCTCATCAAGCGCTACCACAGCGCCTTCCGCCTTCGAAACAACTTTGTGCTTCACCACCAGGACGTCGCCATCCCGAAAGCGCAACCCCAGGCTTCGCGCCGCCGCCAACAAAGTCGCGCACAGCGGTTCTCCGGCGCGGATTTCTCCACTGACGGCGATCGGAAGAATGCGAACTTCCCCAGTCGCGTGCTTGCCAATGCTGGACCCCATGTTAGACCTGACCATATTAGGAGCCCGTGGTGAAACTCCAATCTCCGCCCTCAGCGCCTTAAGGCGCTTTCATAACGCAGCACTCACGGCATGCCTGAAGGCATGCCCTGATACGAACCGTACCCGGACCAGGGGCTGCCGGCCTGGTTCCGGCTGCCGAGGTCCCAGCCTCGCACCAGCTTCTGCGATTGCCGTTCTCCGCTGGCGCCGGCGAGTTCGCGAAGGTCTTCGGGACGATCGACGTCCCGCGCAATGCCCGGCAGTTCAAGCACAACACATGGCAGGCCCGTTGCCTTTGCCGCGGCCAGGTGCGGCAAGAAGCTATCGTTGCCGAAGCGAAGCGGAAACAAATCACCCGGAGATCGCCAGGCTGCATTCGTGCCGCGTCGCGCCGCGTCCGGCACCAGCACCGCACCACCGGGAGGAGCGCAATCCACGATCTTCTGCAGTTCCGAGCTGTCGATCAAAGGAATATCTGCTGGAACCACCAGGGTGCTGCCGGCTCCACGCTCTCTGCATAACGCCGTTGCCATCTCNATGGCGCTGGTCTCTCCGGAGTTGTCGTCGGCAANGACCTCNAAATTGAAACGCGCCGCCAAGTCGCGCGCAAACGAATCANTCGTCACCACCGCGACGGAAGGCCGGCTTTGCCANCGCGCCAGCGCTTGCAGCACGTCCTCGCACATCGCGCGCGCCAGCGCGAAACGTTCTTCCGGACTCAAGATAGAGGAGAGACGCTGCTTGGCGTCGACGAGGTTTTTTACCGGGACCAGAATCATGCCTGCTCCACCTCGGCCGGAGCGGACGGAGGTTGCATCGCCGCATCCAGGACGCTTTTTGCCAGCGCGACTCGATCTTCATATTTACGCATGATGGTCGGGGTGCAATGCACACGCATGCCGGTCTTGCGCAACTCTTCGGCAGGCTTCGCGTCCTCGGAATCGACCACCAGCAGATCAAGGAAGTCTTGATAGAAGTCGGCAACGCCAGCAATCGAAACGGCGAAGCCTTGCGCCGCCATGAGTATTCCGGCGGGCCCGGTGACCGCGGCGCCTCCCACAATCGGGCTCACGGCCGCAATGCGGGCGCGGCTTTCGCGCAGCGCTTCGCGAATTCCCGGCACGGCGAGAATCGGAGCGATGCTGGTCACCGGATTACTCGGCGCGAGCAGCACAAGATCTGACGAGCGGATCGCCTCGATCACTCCCGGCGCCGGCTCGGCATCGGAGGCGCCGGCGAACCGAACCGATTCCACTGGATCCTGGTACCAGCGCTGGACGAAATATTCTTCAAAGCTCAGATCTCCCGCCGGAGTCAAAACCCGCGTCTCCACCCGCGAGTTGCTCATGGGCAGCACGCGCGTCTTGATGCCAAGCCGGTTCCCGATCTCGGACGTGGCTTCGGTGAGCGTCTTGCCGTCGGCCAGCAGCTTCGAGCGGAAAATATGCGTGGCCAGATCGCGATCGCCTACGTGAAGCCAGGTCGGTTGTCCCAGTTGCCCCATGGCATTCAGGCAAAAAAAAGTGTCGCCTTTCACGCCCCAGCCGCGCTCCTGGCTCAGTTTACCGGCCAGCATGTAAGTGATGGAATCCAGATCGGGCGCCACGTACAATCCCCACCACAGCAAGTCGTCTCCGGTATTCACGACGATGGTCAGTTCCTCTGGACGAACGATCTGCCGGAGTCCATCGACGAACTTGGCGCCGCCTGTGCCGCCGGTCAGAACCGTGATCATGCTGCCCTCCGAGCGTAGCCCTCAGCGTCGGCAGCGGCGCTCAGTCGCTGCGCCAGCAAATCGCTGTGTGCCTTTGCTTGTTCCACGAACTTTTTTGCGAACCTATTTACGAACTCCGGATAAACCGGCAACCGCTGGCGCAACTCGAATCCTTTGGCCTCGGTCCGCTGCCGCAATTCTTCCAGATGCGGCCACGGCTTTTCCGGATTGATGAAATCCGGCGTCAGCGGCGAAACTCCGCCCCAGTCATTGATGCCGCCATCGAGCAAATCGGCATAGTGCAAACCAACGCTCGGATCGGAGAGATTGGGCGGCGCTTGAATGTTCATCTTCGGCATCAGGAGGCGCGCCACGGCCAGCGTGCGCAGCATTTCCCCCCTGTCCGGTTCGGGCCAGTGTGCCATCGGCGTNCCACTNTTGGCGCGNAAGTTTTGCACNATCACTTCCTGNATGTGCCCNTACCTNTCATGCAAGTCGCGNATCGCGATCAGCGCATCCACGCGCTCTTCCGGCGTCTCGCCAATGCCAATCAGAATTCCCGTGGTAAAAGGAATCTTCCGCCGCCCCGCATCCTCAATCACACGCAGGCGCTTCGCCGGTTCTTTGTCGGGAGCATTGTCGTGCGCAGCATTTTTCGCGAGCAGCCGCGCACTAGTCGTTTCAAGCATAAGCCCCATGCTGGGAGCCACGCGGGACAGCCGTTCCAGCCATTCCGCGCTCATCAGCCCAGGATTGGGATGCGGAAGCAGGCTCGATTCGCGAAGCACTTTCTCGCACATCGCTTCCAGATAATGGAGCGTGGATTTGTACCCGAAGCGCCGCAGCGTATCGCGCATTTGGGGAAAGAGCAACTCCGGCTTGTCTCCCAGGCTGAACAACGCCTCGGTACATCCCAGGCGCTCGCCCGCGCGCACTACTTCCATTATCTCGTCCGGCGCCATGGTGTGCGCGCCGGGCTCGCCGGGATCGCGGCGGAATGTGCAGTAGCCGCAGTAGTCGCGGCAAAGATTCGTCAGGGGAAGAAACACTTTGCGGGAATAAGTGATGACTCCCGGTTTGAATCTCGCGCGGGCAAGTTGCGCCGCCGAGAGCAGGGAAGGTAGCACGTCGTCGTCCGTTCGCAGCAGAAGACAAGCCGCTTCACGAGAGATCGGCGCCGTGCCGGCGTCCGCCAGCTCAGCAACCGTCGCGCACAGCGCATCTGGGAAAAAAGTGGCCATACGTCTTTACTTCGAAAGTCGTTTCATCCGAACCGGCGCAGATTCTGTCCGACGCTGGCAACGATAATAGCGGACCCGGCGAATCCCTGTCCTTTCGGGGCTTTCGCGAAATGTTCGCGCGCCCGAAAGAGAGGCCGTGCTGCCGATCCAACATACCGCCAAAGTGGTGAACATTTCAACACTTGACAACGTGGACAATTAAGGGCAAAATTCCGCGGGTCAGCCGGACGACAATTTCTCCGCATGGATCGAACCCAGATTAACCGCGTAAGTGTGGCGGATCAGGTGGCCGCACTCCTCCGCCAGCGCATACTCGAGGGCGAGTTCCGCCCCGGCACCCAGCTTCAGGAGTTGCCGCTGGCTTCTTCCCTGGGCGTTTCGCGCAACACCATGCGGGAGGCAATCCGGATCTTGTCCCTCGAGGGCCTTTTGCGGCGCAGCCTCCATCGGGGCGCTGCGGTCTCGCAACTCTCTTTGCGCGATGTGCAGGAGATCTACCAGTTGCGCCGGATGCTGGAGTTACCCGCCGTGCTTGCGGCGCGCCGTCCGGACCCGGGTTTGTTGCAGGAAATCCGCAGCGCGGTAGAGCAATACGAACTGGCCGTGCACGACCGGGACTGGTCCCGCGCCGTCAGTCACGACCTTCATTTTCACAGCCTGCTGATCCGCTTCCACGGCAACGAGCGGCTGGACTCGTTTTACAAAAACATGCTCGGCGAACTGCGTGTCGGCATGGTGCTGGTGGACCGCAGTCATGACAATCCCGGCGCTCTGATTCCTGTCCANCGGAAGATGTGCCAATTGCTCAGTGCCGGAAAGCTCGAGCAGTGTGCCACTGTACTGGAGCAGCATCTCGAGGACTCCGAATCGAGGCTCACTCAGATCATGCACGCGCACGCGGCACGAGTGGTGCGGGCAGCTCAGTAGCTGCCAGCGCAACAACACCAGACTTACGAGGGGGAAATTCGATGGCCGTTCAATACGTTGTGGAATCCGATGCCGGAACGCCCGGCTCTGTTCAGTCCACGTTGTTCCATCGCGGTCGCCTGGGAGCGGTCATTTGTCTTCTGTTCCTGGCACTGTCCTTGGCCATGCCGAGTTGGCTGGCAGCCCAGACCGTTACCAGCACTCTCCAGGGACGCATCTCCGACGCCACCGGCGCCGTGATTCCGGAAGCGTCGGTTACGGCGCTAAATACGGCCACCGGTTTGAAGCGCACCGTCAATGCCAATGCGGTGGGCGAATATCAGATCGGCGGACTTCCCGCGGGCGATTACACCGTCAATGCCGAAAAGCAGGGTTTTCAAAAGTCCGCCAAGAAGATTCACCTGGATCTAGGCGCGTCCGGCACTGTGGATTTCGCGCTGGCTCCCGGCCAGGTTCAAACCCAGGTCGAGGTGCAGGACGTTGGCGAAGTTGCCGAGCCCACTCGAACCATGGTGAGCTCGGTCATTGATCAGCAAAAAATCGAGAACCTTCCGGTGAACGGACGGGAGTTCATCGATTTCGCATTGCTCGCGCCCGGCATCACCATCGGAAACACGACCTCCGGCAGCACCGACGTCATCGTCGAACCGGTCACCAAGCTCTCCTTCGCCGGTCAGAACATTCACTACAATTTCATCGCAGTGGACGGCGCCGATGACATCTCAACCGCTTCGGGCATCCAGCGGGGCACGCCGCCACAGGAGTCGGTGCAGGAGTTTCGCGTCATCAACACCGACTACACCACGGAATTTGGCCGAGCCACCGCCGGTATCGTAAACATCATCACCAAGAGTGGCACCAACAACGTGCACGGTTCGGTTTACGACTATCTGCGCAATAACAAACTTGACGCCGTCAGTATTCTCTCCGCGCCCGGCTTCAATGTGCTGCGGCAAAATCAGTTTGGCGGCGCCATCGGCGGACCGATCCAAAAAGACAAGACATTCGTTTTCGCCAATTACGAAGGTCAAAGGCGCACCGAATCGCCAACCTACAATTCGGTCGTGCTGAGCAAGATTGGGCTGATCAATACAGTCAAGACGACGGTCTTCGGACTGCCCGCCGAAAACTTGTTTGTGTTGCGCGACGCAAACACCGACAACGTGCTCCTCAGGCTGGATCAGAACTTCAGCCACAGTAACCTGTATGTCCGTTATTTCCTCAATGACGGCCGTTTGACCAACCAGTCGCCACTGAACAACGGTTTCGACCTNCCGTCGGCGTTCAAGAACAACAACATTCGCGACCAGTCGCTCGCCGGCGGNTTGACGACGGTGATTTCTCCAGCGTGGGTGAACGAACTGCGTATGCAGTATGCGCACCGCAACTTCGATTTTCCGGTGGTTTCCACCCAGCCCCACCTGGAAGTCGCCAACACTTTTGCTGTCGGCGTCAATCGCGGGAATCCGGATATTTACACCGAGTCGCGCTTCGAGTTGGTCGATAACATGACGCACAATGTGTCGAACCACACCATCAGCTTCGGCGGTAACTTCGATCGCGTCAGCACCTACGAATCGTTTCCGCTGTTTTATCCGTTCGAGGCGGACTTCGCGGACCTAGCGGCTTTTCTTGGCACTGATGGCGCGGCAGGATGTCCGACTGGGGTGTCATGCCCGGATCCTTTCGTGATCTTCTTCCAACGCTTCAGCACCACCACGACTCCGCTTTTTGCCGACACATCTGTGGCGGGAGGAATTGGGGTGTATCAGGGCGGCCCGATCTCACAGGCCATCCGTCAACAATCCTCAGCGACGCTGGACCACGACTACACCGGCTTCTATCTACAGGATAAGTGGCGCGCCTCCCAGAAACTGACCTTGAATGCCGGCATGAGGTGGGAATTCGAGACGTGGCCTTCCGGAGTGCTCAATACGCAGTGGAAGAACGTTGACCCGCGCGTGGGCCTGGCTTACAGCCTGGGAACGCCACACGATGCCGTCTTCCGTGCTGGGTTTGGGCTATTCCACGGGATTATTCCATCGCCCCTGCTCATGTGCCAGGCGCCTTCCTGCGGCGGGCTCACGACCTACCCGGGACGTCCCTCTGAGGACAGCCTGAACGCGAAGACCGGGCTTTTCAGCTTTGCGAGCTCACCTTTCATCACGTATGCCGCGCTTGCTGCGCTGTTTGGAGGCGGCCCGTTTGGCACCCCCGGACAAGCACTTTATCCGAACGGAGTGGCCGCCGGGTTCTGCCCGGTCGGGATCGTTCCCGGGTATGGCCCTGCTGGAACGCTGGCGGGTTGTGGCTTCCTCCAGCCTGCGACCATCGTACGGTTCGATCAGAATAGCCAGAACCCGTATGGCATTCAGACCAGCGCTTCGCTCGAGTTCCAGCCCTTCAAGGACGCGCTCTTGAGCATCACCGGAGTCCACCTGCGAGGAGTACATCTCGGCAGCTTTTACAACGTGAACCAACCCGACCCCAGCGGCACATTCCAGGTTTATAACTCCAAGGGCCAAGCGAGCTGCAAGAACATGTACTTCAACTTCCCTGCGATTGGTATTACGACCCCACCCGATTGCACACCTTATCCTGCTCAAATGGTTATCTCGGCTCCGGGGGGCGTGCCCCACGTCAACGGGATCCCGGGCTTCCGTGATCCGAACTACAGCGTCTTTTTCGAAGCTCGTTCGGGTTGGGATTCCGTTTACGATGGCCTGCTCATCAACATGAGCAAGCGAATGACGCACAATTTTTCGTTTAACATCAGCTACTCCTGGTCGCATTCCATCGATGACGGACCTAACCCCAGCTTTGTCCTGATTCCACAGGACAGTAACAACGGCAGCTTCCGCGCGGAGCGCGCCAGTTCCGCCGACGATGCCCGGCATCGCTTNGTNGGCAATGCCATCTTNACCAGTCCCAAGAACTGGAACGCGATTGCGCGCGACTTCAGTTTCAGCATGATCGTCACCCTGCAGTCTCCGCAGTACTTCACCAAATACGCGGGCTTTGACGTCAATGGCGACGTCTTCGGAAACAATGACCGGGTGGGCAACGAGCCGCGCAACACGTTCAAGGGAGATAGCCTGAAGACCGTCGACGTTCGCCTGGAGCGCACCTTCCCAATTTATGAAAAGTTGCACCTCCAATTCCTGGCGGAAGCCTTCAACTTGCTGAACAGCGTCAACGTTCGCTACTACAACACAAGTTATGGAGCGGCGGACTTCTGCGGGCCGGATCCGGGTGCGCCCGGTTGTGCCGGAGCGACGACATTCTATCGGGAGGGTTCGCCCAATCCGACCTACGGAACGCCCAGCGCAGTATTCAACCCGCGTCAGATTCAGCTTGCGCTGCGTCTGACGTGGTAGCACAGTTATTCGCCGGACGGGCTGCCTTCGTGGCTCGTCCGGCAGTTCAGCACAAAGCAGTTTAGGACGGCAAGCCACCGCTGTATTTTCGCAGCCAATACCGCGACATCGAATCAATGGAACACTAATGCCAGCAATGCCCAGACCATTCCCGGACAGTGCCAGTTTCGCGCCCGCGAATTCCGCGTCTGGTTTCGCTCCGATGGGCGCGCGCCGCCTGTACATCTTCGGGGGCATCGCTCTGATCGCCGCCGGCCTTCTCTTCGGCGACATCTTTGCCGTTTTCATCCTCCACCAAAACGCCGCCCGGCAAGGCGAAGCGCTCGTGGCAGCCTCGCGTGCCGTCGCCGCCGGAAATGCCGCGGCGGTGAATGAAGTGTTCAGTCATCTCGGAAACGTGCTGGAGGATCGCGGCACCAAGGTGGATGCCCACGTCCACATGATTGACGCCGGCTACCTGGCGCTGCTGTTGGCGCTGGTGCAGCCGTACATCGCGCTCTCACGGCAGACGAAAAAATCACTGGCGGCTCTGTTCATCGCCGGCGGAGTTCTTCTGCCCCTCGGCATTTTTCTGATTCACTACGTCGGCCTCGCCGGCAGTCCGTTTGCCGCAATCGGCTGGGCGAGCGTGTTGGCCGATTCCGCCGGAGGCTTGCTGATTCTTGTTCTCATCGTTCAGGCGTGGGGTTTCTGGCAATACCTTCGGAGCCGCCAACTCAGCGAGCCCGAACTTCCCGCCCCCGGACTTTCTGACGAAGACAGCATGCCGCGTCGCGCACTTCTGACTGGTGGCACGATTCTTGTCTTGCTTGGCTTTTTGCACGGCGCATACTACGCTGGCACTCTGTTGTACGAACACGAGTGGATGGAAACCGCCATTCTGCAACGTTTGATCAGCGCCGCCACCGCGGGAAATCTCGACGCCGCCACAACCGAGGTCAATGACTTCGGCAGTCTGGCCGGCGCGCGAGCCGTGAACATCGCTGCCCACTCGCACATCATCGAGTTTGGCTTGCTGGCGATGCTGCTATCGTTCGTCCAGCCCTTCGTGTTCCTCTCGAAAAAATGGAAGCGGCGGTGGGTGAAGGTGCTGCTCGGGGGCTCGGTGATTCTGCCCGTGTTCGTGCTCCTGGAGTTGAAGTTTGGATTGCTGGCCGGAGGCATCGCCGACATCGGCGGCCTGATGGTCATGGTTGGCCTGGTTGGAATGCTGGCCGGCATCTTGCGTTATTCCGGCGGCCTCGATGTCGCGGAGAGCGCGGCGGGGGGTGCGCGGTGACCGGATCGCGCAAACTTCTGATTTTCGGTGGGATGGCTCTCGCCGCCTTCGGCATGATCTACGGTTTGCAGTATGCGCTCTTCGTTGAGCACCAGACGCTCGATCACATGGGCGGATCGCTCGCCCAGTCTTTTACCGCCGCGGCCAGCCGTAATCTCGGGCAGTCGCAGGCTGCGCTCGAGCAGTATGGCGAAACCAAGTACGANTATGTTCGCCAGGTGGACGCTCACTCCCACTGGATCGGGCTCGCCATGCTCATGATCGTGCTGGGTGTGATGTTCGAGCGGGTGAACTTCAGCGAAGGAATTCGGCAGATGGTTGCATTTTCTCTGCTGGCGGGCAGTGCGCTATTCCCGCTGGCGATCATCCTTCAGACGTATCATCATGGTGCATTAGTCTTGAAAGCTCTGGCCGTGGTCAGCTCCGGGCTGGTCATCGCCGCATTGGCGGCGACGGCCTGGGGATTTGCCCGGTCGAGCACCACGGCCTAGCTCCGTAGAGACGGGGCTTGCCCCGTCTCCCGCTGCGAGTCGGAGAAGTGTAGACGCGACCGGAGACGCGGCAAGCCGCGTCTCTACAGGGAAATCGTTTAGACAGGAAAGACGAAACCACAATGTATCCGCGATCGTTTCACTATCACCGGGCGGGATCGCTGAAAGAAGCGGTCTCCATGCTCGGCCAACTCGGCGAGGGCGCGAAGTTTCTCGCCGGCGGGCAGAGCCTGATTCCGTTGCTCAAGCTTCGGTTCGCCAATCCCGAGCACCTGGTGGACTTGAACTTCATCCCGGACACCTCCTTTATTAAGGAAGATTCGGGTGTGCTCCGCTTCGGAGCGATGACCCGCCACGCCGAAATCGAGCACTCCGCGCTTGCAAGAAAGATCCCGGTCTTGCATGACTGCGCCGCCGGGATTGCCGACGTGCAAGTGCGAAACCGGGGCACGATCGGGGGATCGCTCGCGGAGGCCGATCCAAGCGGCGATTGGGCCAACGCCTTGATCACGCTCGACACCACCGTTCACTGCCTCGGGCCGGACGGCGCGCGCGCCATCCACCTGAGCGACTTCATCAAAGACGCCTACACAACCGCTCTGGCCCACGACGAACTTGTGACCGCGGTTGAAGTGAAGATTCCACCTCAGGGCAGCGGCGGCGCCTATCTTGCATTCAAGCGGAGCGCTCCCGTGTATCCAAGTGCCAGTGCTGCCGTACAACTCACCCTGGCGGGCGATGTCTGCCGCGACGCCGCCATTGCTCTCGGCTGCGTCGGACTGACCGCGATCCGCGCGACCGAGGCCGAGACGGCACTCCGCGGAAAAAGTCTGAACGACCAGACGATTGCCACGGCCGCCGAAGCTGCTCGTGGCGCCGCCGATCCTCAGCCTGACATGCGCGGATCCGCCGAATACAAACGCCAACTGGTCGTAGCTCTGGTGAAGCGCGCCATTCAGATTGCCGCGCGCCGTGCCCGCGGAGAACAGGTCGAAGGGGCCCATATCTATGCCTGAAACCGCAACCGTGGAAAAAATCGCCATCAACGTCAATATCAGCGTAAACGGCAAGCCCTACGCGCGGCAGGTCGAGCCGCGCATGTTGCTGGTTGAGTTTCTGCGCGAGGCATGCGACCTTACCGGCACGCACGTCGGTTGCGACACGACGTACTGCGGCGCTTGCACCGTGCTGATGAACGGCCTGGCAGTGAAGTCCTGCACGATGTTTGCGGTGCAGGCGGACGGGTCGGAAATCACTACCGTCGAGGGCCTCGAAAAAGACGGCAAGCTTCATCCCATTCAGCAAGCTTTCGGCGATTCATACGGCCTGCAGTGTGGCTACTGCACGCCCGGTCTGATGCTCTCAACCCATCAGTTGCTCTCTGAGAATCCCGAGCCCAGCGAAAAAGAAATTCGCAAAGCGATCGCTGGCAACACCTGCCGCTGCACCGGATATATGAACATCTTCAAGGCCATTCGGCAAGCGGGCCGGAACATGAAAGGAGTCTGAGATGGCGATCAAGTTCTCCGGTGAATTCGAGGTCAAGAAGAAACCTGAGGAGGTCTATGACTTCCTCACAGATCCGAACCGGTTTGCACCGCTGCTGCCTGATTTTCAGAGCGTCTCGGTGGAAGATCCAACGCACTTTACCGTGAAGGTGAAGGTAGGCATTTCCTATATCAAAGGCGTCGCCGACGTGAAGTTGGAACTGGCCGAGGCCGATCATCCACGCCGCGCTCAATATAAAGGACAGGGATCCGTGGCCGGTGGAAACGTTACCATGATCGCCGGATTTGACCTGTCTTCAATCGCGGACGCAACCGCAGAAGGAATTGCGCTCGGAATCGTACTCGGAACAAAAGTGAATTGGCAGGGCGAAGCCCAGCTTTTCGGCCGCCTGACTTCCGTAGCCGGCGGTCTGATCGAGCCGCTGGGCAAGAAGTCGATTCAGAAATTAATCGATGGATTACAGGCGGCTTTGGCGTAGTGGGGCGGGGCAGGACTTCCTGCCCGCCAAGAGTTCGTGGAGGCACTCATAGTGTGACTGAAGAGAAAAAGAACGGACACTGGGTAGGCACTTCGCTCCCTCGAAAAGAGGAAGACCGGCTCCTGCGCGGCCGGGGAAAATTTGTGGACGATATCAAGTTGCGCGAGATGACGTATCTCCGTTTCGTGCGCTCCCCGTATGCGCATGCCCGGATCGTCAGCGTGGATACGTCGGCTGCGGAAGCGTTGCCTGGCGTGGTTTGCACGATCACCGGCAAGGAAGTGGCCGCCCAGACCCAGCCCTTCATCGAGATGGCGCCGGACCATGCCCAGAAGATTCGCGACTTCCCCATGGCTGTCGAAAAAGCCCGCTATCAGGGGGAACCAATCGCCGCCGTGGTCGCCGAATCTCCGAGCCTCGCCGACGATGCCGCCGAGCTTGTACAGGTCGAATACGAACCGCTCGATCCGGTGATCGATTCGGAGCAGGCGCTGTTAGATAAAAGCATTCTTCACGAAGAAGCGGGAACGAACCGAATCTGGACCGGCATTTGGGAGTTCGGCGACGTGGAGAAAGCGTTTAAGGAAGCGGCCTATGTGGTGAACATCGACCGCATGCACTTCCATCGTTTCTCTTCGACCCCGCTCGAGAACAATGTCGTGATCGGCCAGTGGGAGCCGAAAGAAGATCGTATTCATTACTGGTGCAATAACTCGTTTCCCTCGTTTGCCATTCAATTTCTTGCCGCCCACCTCGCTGTCCATATTGATCGCATCCGCGTGCAGACCTCTGATATCGGGGGCAGCTTCGGCATTAAAATCACCAGCTATCCGCAGATGTCGGTGTGCGCGCTGGCTTCAAAGAAAGCCGGCGGACGTCCGGTGAAATGGGTGGAAACCCGCTCCGAGCACATGACCTCGAGCGCGCACGGAAACGAGCGCGTCTTCCGCGACACGCGCGTCGCCCTCGACAAGAACGGAGTGATCACCGCCATCGCTTCCCGGCATATTGACGATTGCGGCGCTTATCCGCGCTATGAACCCCTGGGCTGCGTGATTTATTCCCAGGTGTTCTGCGGCACGTACCGCTTCAAGAACGCTCATATCGAGTTCACACAAACGGTCAGCAACAAGTGCCCCGTCGGCCCTAATCGCGGCTACTCGCGCATGCAGCACCTGTGGTTTCTGGAGCGCATCGTGGACATCTGTGCCCACGAAATTGGTATCGCGCCCGACGAAATGCGCCTGCGCAACTACATTCGCCCGGAAGAGTTCCCCTACACCACGCCCAACGGCTGCGTGTACGACTCGGGCAACTATCCCAANATGCTCGAAGTCGCGAAAGGCTTGATTGGCTGGGACGACTGGAANAAGAAACAGGCCGAGGCGCGCAAACAAGGCCGCATGATTGGCATCGGCATCGGCACCACGCTCGATTCCGGAACCAACAACTTCGGGCAATCCCAGATCGTGAACCCCAATGCCCCTTTTTCCGGTAATTCGCAGGGTGCGAACTGCAAACTGGATATTTATGGCGAAGTCGTGGTTGCCGTCGGCTCCTGCCCGCAGGGCCAGGGACATGAGACGGTCTCAGCGCAGGTCGTCGCCGACGTACTCAACATTCATCCCGACATGATTACCGTGCGCACCGGGTTTGACACCGAGCGCAACGTGCACACCGGCTTTTCGGGAACCTATGCCAGCCAGTTTGCCGTTTCCGGACTGTCGGCGGTTCACGGCGCCGCGCAGAAACTGAAGGCCGAGATGAAGCGCCTGGCCGCCTCGGTGCTCGAAACGAAGGAAGACGATCTGGAATTCGGAGTCGGCCAGCAGGGGCCGGAAATCAAGGCTAAAAGCACCGGCAAGTCCATCAACTACTGGGGTCTCGCCAACATCGTCAACGTGAACAGCGCCGTACTCACTCCGGAACTGCAAGACGTCACACTCAACTGCCGCTACATCTGGCGCGCCCCCTTCAAGGTGCCGGACAAAGCGAAGAAGTATGGAAACCTCACCCTCACCTATTCCGCGCAGTTGCACGTCGCGGTGATCGAGGTGGATCGCGACACCTTCGTCCCCAGGATTCTCGACTATGTCGCGGTGGATGATTGCGGCGTTGTCATCAATCCGCCGATCGTGGAAGGGCAGGTCTATGGCGCGACCGCTCACGGCATCGGCGCCGCGCTGATGGAAACCTGCGCTTACGATGCGGTCGGCAACATGCTGACCAGCACCTTCAGCGACTACACGCCCATCACATCCGTGAACATTCCGAAAATTAAGTATGGACACATTTCGACCCCTTCGCCCTTCACCTACAGTGGGGCAAAGGGTATGGGCGAGGGCGGCGCAGCTCCGATCCACACGATCTCGTCGGCCTTGCAGGACGCACTATTTGCGCAGGGCATCTTCGTCAACGACTCGTTCAACAATGCCGACAGTATTTTCCGTTCGCTCAAGCACCACGAAGGCGGACAGCTTGATCAGTTAGTGAAGTTGGAGAAGAGATGAACCACGTAGGGACGGCTGCCCTCGCGAGCCTGCCCTGNGCGAAGTCGAAGGGTCCGGCCGAGCGAAGCTCGGCAGCTTTCTTGACGGAACGAAAGAAGCGATGAAGAAAGTCTGCATNATCGGTTGTGGCGCCATCGGCTCGCTCTACGCCGCGCATCTGGCGCGCGTCGCCGAAGTCTGGGCCTTCGTGCGCCGCGAAGATCACGCCGCGGAACTCAACCGCCGCGGCCTGCGCGTTACCGGAACCCACAACTTCGCCGTCCCGATAAAAGCCACTACCAACCCAAAAGAATTGCCGGATTGCGATCTCGGCATCGTCGCCACGAAAGCCACGCAGATCAAAGAATCATTTCGCCTGGTGGGCCGCCACTTCGATAAAGGAGCCGTCCTCTCTGCCCAGAACGGAGTCGGCAGCGAAGAGATCATCGCCACCCTTACGCGCGGCTACGTCATCCGCGCCACAACTTTCATGAGCGGCACTCGCCACAGCGATACGCACGTGCAGTATGAACTCGACACGCCAACGTGGATGGGCCCCTTTGAGCCGACCGGCACCCCATTCTCCGTGGTCAAAGAAGCCGCCGATCTCATCGTTGCCGCCGGGCTCAAAGCCGAGGCGCTCGAAGACGCCCGCCCCGCGCAGTGGTCCAAGCTGATTTTTAATTCGTCGGTGAACAGCGTGTCCGCCCTGACCGGCCTGCCGCACTCGCCGCACTTCTCCGATGAAGCGAAATTNTCCGACCTCGGCCATCTGCTGCACGCCTTGATCGACGAAGGGAAGAGAGTGGCCGAGGCAGCCGGCGTTCGCCTGCACGAAGATCCCTGGGAAATGAACCGGGTCGGGGCGATGACCAATCACCCGACTTCCATGCTTCACGATGTCCGCCATAGGTTGACGACCGAAATCGATTTTCTTTCCGGCGCCATCGCTCGCGAGGCCGCGCGCGTCGGTGTACCCGCGCCGCTGCACACCGCGGTTTACCGGCTCATCAAGGGCAAAGAAGCAGCCTGGAATTTTCAGGACGAAAATAAACCCGTCACCGTGCATTGAGATTGCCATGGCCTGGCCCGCAGACAAAACGAAACTCGATCGCGTTCGCGCCCTGATGAAAGATCNGGANCTCTCCGCCCTGGTCTGCCGCGCGCCCGACAACGTTCTCTATCTCACNAACTACTGGTGCATGAAGGGATACGACGCCGTCGTCTTTCCGCGNGAGGGCGAGCCCACGTTGATTGCCCTCGAACCGCAGCAGGCCGACGCCGAGCGTAACTCGTGGACNAAAGACGTTCTTTACTTCAAAGGCTACGACGAGCGCGATCCGCGCCCGCCGCAGTTCCGCGCCTGGGACCGCGCCTACGAAGTCCTGAAGCAACGCGGCCTGACCGATAAAGTTGCCGTCGAACTGAACATGGGCACGCAGTCGGCCGATCGCATGGTGGGCGAACCGACCACCTTCATGCTGTCGTACTTCGAATCGTTTAAGAAATTTTGCGGCGAGGTCGTGGACGCGACGCCGCTCCTCAACGAAGCCCGCTCCATCAAGACCGGTCAGGAAGTCGAGCGCATGCGTTTAGCCAACGAACTTGCGGCCCTCGCGATGGATTACACGCGCGAGCACATGCGCCCCGGCATGAAAGAGAGCGAAGCCGGCGCCATGTATGAAGGCTTCGTGCACGGCGTTGGCGTTGGCTACAAGGGTAAGGTCGAGATGGCGCGCGCCTTCACGCTGGTGTGGTCCGGCAAGGGAATCGCCACGTTCACCGCCACCGGCGATCGCCCGATTCAGAAAGACGAGCCAACGCT
>JGI26339J46600_10000112_pt1 | contig 27771 bp, 25 predicted proteins | sample BogFormECP12_OM1_FD_46600 | JGI IMG/M metagenome (IMG submission 46600) | reverse complement strand
GTGGCGGGACCGCGGCCGATTCTCACGGCCTTTCCTATTATCCGCCTAGTCGAGGCGGACACCACGAAGACTAGATTCTCAAAGAGCGTTCTCGGGACGATGGTAGCGTTAGGGCGGTGATCTGTCAACAGGCTTTTCGCATTGCAGTGGTGGATGGCGGGCGGAGGCTCGCAGAGAGGCTCAGAAAGGCGCGCACCTGAGCTAGANGTGGAGGCTAGCGACTGGAGGAGAGCGCTGGAATGACGGCGTGCGACTCGGGGTGGGCGGGAAGGGATTGAGGTCGGGGATGCGGAGGCCCGTGGCTTGCTGCTACAATGAAGGGCATGCTGACCGCGGCGGAGGTAGCAGGGCTTCTGGCTCCGTTCGGGGTGTCGCTTGACGACGGCCAGGTCGACTACGTTCTGGTGTACCTCGATCTCTTGCTGCGCTGGAACGAGCGAATCAATCTGACTGCGGTGCGGAGTCCGGAAGAGTGTGTAAGGCGACACTTCGGCGAGAGTCTATTCCTCGGCCGGTGGATCGAACTGAGGGGTAGGTTGCTTGATGTCGGCAGTGGAGCTGGATTCCCTGGCCTGGCGCTGAAGTTGATTAGCGGCGAGATGACGACGGTGTTGCTTGAGCCCGTCGCGAAGAAGCGTTCCTTTCTCAAGGAGGTTGTGCGGCGCTGCTCGCTGAGGGGAGTGGAAGTTACCGGTGAGCGGCTGGAAGAATTCGCGCGTTCATCCGGGGCGGGGCAGTTTGATTTCGTGACGATGCGTGCCGTTGGTGGTTTAGGTGATTCCATTCCACTTGCGACGCGCCTCCTTGTGGGCGGAGGAAAGCTCTGCCTCTGGCTTGGGAAGGATCAGGTGAGCAGTGCGGTTGGTGAGTCGGTGCCGTTGGTCTGGCGGGACCCGATTCCGATTCCATTGTCGCGGAAGAGGGTGCTTCTAATAGGAGAGCGAATCGCGAGCGGTCTGTAGGATTACGTGGTCGAGATGGCCGTGCGGGGTTGCCGGGACCAGAAGTCGACTCGGCGCCGCCCTCGCGTCAGAGCGCGACCTTCGATGTTTCACGTGAAACATTCCTGCTTTTCCCCTTGAAGACTGTTATGCTGTTTTGCTAGATTCCTTTCCTTATCGGAGCCCCAACTTGGGACGCGTCATCGCCATCGCCAATCGAAAGGGAGGAGTGGGCAAAACCACGACCGCCATCAACTTGGGTGCCGCATTGGCTGCTGAGGGCATGACCACCCTCGTTGTCGACTGCGACCCCCAAGCTAACACCACCGGCGGCCTCGGCTTCCCCAAGGATCCCCATCGCCGATCCCTCTACCACGGATTGCTCCTGGACGCTCCATTTCTCGACCTCATCGTGCCTTGTGGCACTGACGGGCTGTCTCTCATTCCTTCCGAAAAGGACCTGATTGGCGCCACGGTCGAGCTCCTCGACCGACCCGGCCGCGAGTATATCCTTCGCCACAAGCTCGATCCGCTCCGCTCGCGTTTTCAATTCCTCCTTCTCGATTGCCCCCCGGCCCTCGACATCCTGACCCTCAACGCCCTGGTTGCAGCGGACACGGTGCTCGTCCCCGTCCAGTGTGAATACATGGCACTGGAAGGAGTTAGCGAGCTTCGTGATACTCTCCAACGAGTCCGGCGATCATTGAACCCAAAACTCGAGATCGAGGGGATCCTTCTTACCATGTATGATGAACGCACCAGTCTCTCCAAGCAGGTCCGTGACGATCTCAGGCAGTTCTTTGGAGACAAAGTCTTTGCCACCATCATCCCAAGGAATGTCCGTCTGGCCGAGGCCCCCAGCTTCGGCCAGCCCATATTCCTTTACGATCCCCGCTGCCGTGGGGCCGAAACTTACCTCGAACTTGCCAAGGAGGTGATCAGACATGACCAGGAAGGTCCTGGGGCGAGGCCTTAACGCCCTTCTTCAAGATGCGGAGGCGGCGCCACAAGCAGTTTCCGGGCTCGAGCACGTTGTCCTCGACCTGATCGACCCGAACCCGTTCCAGCCTCGTCGCGCTTTCCCAGAGGACGGCCTGAAGGAACTGGCCGACTCCATCCGGGCCACAGGGCTTGTTCAGCCAGTCCTTCTACGCAAGCTCGACTCCCGCTATCAACTCATCGCCGGTGAGCGCCGCTGGCGAGCCGCTCATCTGGCAGGGCTGTCTGCCATCCCCGCCGTGATCCGTCCCATCACTGATGAACAAGCACTTGAGCAAGCCCTCACGGAAAACCTCCTGCGCGAAGATCTCAATCCGATTGAAGTCGCCCACGCCTACCAATCGCTGCAGGAGAACTTCAAACTCAGCCACGAACTCATCGCGGAGCGACTAGGTATTAGCCGAACCGCCGTTACCAACACTGTGCGCCTCCTCCGCCTTCCCCAGGAGATCCAAGATCTCATCGGTCGGGGTGACCTCACCGCTGGTCACGCCCGCGCCTTACTTGCCCTTTCTACACCTGAAGCTCAATTGCACGCCGCCAACCTCATCCTCAAGGACAGCCTCTCGGTCCGTCAAGCCGAGCGTTGGGTTGCCGAGCGCGACAAGAAAACGTCGCCCAAAGCCGAGGCCGCCTCGCCGCCTCCTCAGCCCGATCCAAACATCAAGGCCGCGCTTCGCGAGCTTGAGCGAGCTCTCGCTACCAAGGTCAAGATCGTCGGCGGCCCCGATCGCGGTAGGATCGAAATCAGCTATTACTCGGCGGACGATCTCAGCCGGATTTACGAACTGATAGTCCGCGCGACCTAGTATATCGTTTCATTAAACTATAGCCTCATTACTGGTGGTTAGTGCGTCAAACTTTTGCCAACGGTGAACCACCGGTTCGGCGTTGATTTCGGCGATGCCTTGGAGAATGCGCCGCCGAAGTTCGTCCCAGGACTGAACCCGAATGTGCCGCAGGAAGGTGCGCGCCATCTTCCCAAAGAGGGTTTCGACAATATTCAACCACGATCCGTGCGTGGGGGTCAGGACATACTTGAATCGGTTGGGACGGGTGGCTAAGAACGCTTGGGTCTCCTTCGAAAGGTGCGCCGAGTGATTGTCCAGAATCAAGCGAATCGTCCAATCCGGGGCATAGTAGTGATCCAAGTCCTGGAGCAAGGCGATGAACTCCCGACTGCGGTGACGGCGTTCTACCCGCGCCGTCACGTGGCCATTCAGCAGATCCAGACCCGCCAAAATGGAGCAGGTGCCCAGGCGTTGGTATTCGTGATCGCGCGCCACCGTGGGGTGCCGGCCTGGCACCGGAGGCAAATCCGGCGCGGTGTTGGGAACCTCCCACCTCTCAAGGGAAGCGAATTCGACGCCGATAGCGGTCTCCACTACGGGCGGGTTGTCATAGTCCGGAAGGTTCCGCATCAATTCTTCTGTTCTTCTCGAAGCCGTTCTCAATGCCAGCCATTCGATGCGCCGACAAGGCGGCATGGCTTGCGGAATCCCCACAACCGCCCGAGCGCAAAAGCCGCGACCTTACCCCTGCCGTGCGTTTACATATCACATTGCCCCGCCAACTGTAAATGGCACCAAAGTGCCGGAGATCGAATGGCACCTTCTTATCTCTCGATCTCTTACTGTCCTGCTCAGTAACCACTTATACTATAGCGGCGTCCTTTGTCAATGGTATGGGCGAGATGTTAACATGCTGCGAGAATTTGAGTGGACGAAGATGGCTTTCTGAACAGGTGAAAAGGAGGCTGGTATGAAGATACCGTACACCTTCAGTCCTGCGATACGTCCACGACCCGGTCACCACCGAGTTCGTGAATGTCGGCGTGGCCCTTTACGCGCCCGACGCGAAGTATCTGAGCGCGATCTGCACCCCTTTCTATGCCCGGCTCTCGGAGATGTTCGGCCGGATTGACGGAGAGCACTTCCGGCAGATCACACGGGACCGGACTGGAACCGTGCCCAGATTGATGAGCCGATGGATCCACATTCATATTCCTACCTCCAGGTAGTCATGGTCGTGGGCAGATCCCCTGTGGTTCAGGGTCGAATCGTGATCGAGAGCGCCGCGAGTCGCCAACTCGCGCTCGAGCGGCCTAGCCATTGGCTCCTTCGAGACTGGTCGCGGCGGCGGGTCCTTTGGGATGGCGAACTGTTATGAAAGGGCCAGAGGGGAGTCGGGCCGGGGCGCCCAGAATCATGTGTTTTTGGGCCGTCTTGCGGCGCGACTTCCGCCCCAATCTCCTCAAGGGCTTACAACGGTCTGTACAAGAGGGTTTTTGGGCAAGTTAATTAGAGTGGTTCGGCTTTCCATATCTTGCCTCCCGGTTTCCAAGCCTGACTGTCAGCGTGAGCACCGCAACCGCAACGCCTCCAATGAGCGGAACGGCCTGCGCCCATCGCGGCGCTCCCGCCCACCGGAAGGAAATCCACCTATTTCGCCATCCCAACCAATCCCAACGGAACGCTTGGCACCGGCTGGAGGTGTCTGTCCCGGCAGCCCGTGCGGACACGACCACCCGAGCCGGTGGACGGGGAACCCGGGCAGCCCAGATATGACAGGTCGGCCTCAGTGTGGCGAAATACCACACTTTTTCCACTTTTTGAAGTCGGTACACGTTTTGGGGCCTCCAAGTACCTGATTCCAAAGCTCATAAAAAAGTGTCTCATTTGTCTCATTTGTCTCCATTGTCTCATTTTAGGGTGGTAGGCTTGGATTTGTGATCGAGAATTTGATTCATTTAGCAGGCTGATGAAAAAGTGTTGTGGCGCGTCCGGAAGGGCGGGGCTTTAGCCCCGCCGCAAGGCGCGCCCCAACACTTTCAATAACTTACATTGAGGACCTCGGTTCGGCGGGGCTAAAGCCCCGCCCTCCCGAGGCCCGAAATGCCCTTTTTCATCAACCTGTTAGGGCTTGACTCGGGATTGAGAAATTTTTATTGGATGCTTTTGATGGTGAATGGTGAATTGTGAATGGAAGAGGTTTTCCATTCACTCTTCACCATTCCCTATTCACTATTTGCTTTGTTTGTTTATGGTTGAGCCTTCCAACTCGCCGCCCCCCGCCGGGCCTGAGAAGCCCAAGCGCAAGTACACCGTCTCCGACAAGGTGCTGGAGGCCAATCGCGCCAAGCTGGTCCAGGCCAACGCCGATCCCGACAAGAAGTACCGCCCCAGCCCCCGGCGCCTCGCCTCTTGCTACGCTAACTGCTTGAAAGCACGGGAGGGAAAACGCCAGAAGCGCCTGCGCGGCCAGGCCACCGGCGTCAAGTACGGGCTCGCCGTCGTCAACCTCTTCGCCACTCTGGGCCTGGCCGATGCCAGCCGCGAGGAACTCATGAGCCACCTGGGGTTCTTCCGCTCCGCCTTGCGGCCTCACAGCAATGACGAGGAGAAGGTGTGCAAAGCGAGCTCTCACTGCGCCTGGCGGCGCTCCCAGGTGCTCCACGTGCACGCCGTGGATGAGGCCCTGATGGTGAAAGCACGGCTGACACTGGCTTCGGAGCCCTCCCAGGACAACGTCTCCGCCCGCTCCCTGGCCCTGCTGATCATGGAGGTCTTCACCCGCCGCCGACCCGACCTGGAGGAGCAGTTGGGCATCCTGAACCGCCACCTGGAACGTCTCTGCTACCTGTTCCTCTTGCTGCGGGGTGAACACGAGGGCTTCGGCGAGAAGATCCGGTGGGGGCGGAAGATCCACGAACTCCTGCGGCTCCCGGCCGAGGCGCTGGGGAATCCGTTCGTTTCAGGGCGCCAGGTGGAGGAGATTCTGCGCCAGAAGTCGAATGCCATCAAGCCTTTGGAGGAGATGAAGTGGAAGGGGAAGGAAGAGAAAGAGGAGGAGCGGAAGGAGAAGTTTCAGAAGGACTGCGAGGAGGCGACGTACGGAGGCGAAAGCCCCGGGGGCCCGGACAAGGTGAAATGGGCGGGGACGACGGACTACGTGAAGGACTGGGGCCGGACGCACGCGCAGGTGGGGGAGGGGGAGCCGGTGGCGGGACGACGGATCGAACGGGTCTTCCCCTGCCGATTCCCCACTCCCTCATTCCGGCTCGCAAGAAGAAGAGGGAGTAGGGAGTAGCGAATCGGGAGTAGGGGAAGAAAGGGAGTCAGGAGCGGGGACTCAGAAGTCGGAGGACGACGGATCGAACGGGTTTTCCCCTGCCGATTCCCCACTCCCTAATCCCGGCTCGCAGGAAGAAGAGGGAGTAGGGAGTAGCGAATCGGGAGTAGGGGAAGAAAGGGAGCCAGGAGCGGGGACGCAGAAGTCGGAGGACGACGGATCGAACCGGTCTTCCCCGACTGCCGATTCCCCACTCCCTAATCCCGGCTCGCAAGAAGAAGAAGAGGGAGTAGGGAGTAGCGAATCGGGAGTAGGGGAAGAGAGGGAGCCAGGAGCGGGGACGCAGAAGTCGGAGGACGACGGATCGAACCGGTCTTCCCCAGCTCCCGACTCCCCACTCCCTAATCCCGGTTCACCTCCCACTCCCAACCTACGCGAAGTCAGCGCAGCCGCTTGGGACCGGGTCCGGTTCCTCGAAGAGTGCTCGCGGCGGGAGCGCCGGGAGATGGGGCAGGTCATCCGGGGCCAGTGGAAGAAGGCGCGCGACTTCATCGATGCGCTGCTGGGTGTGTTCAAGGGGTACAAGAGAATCCTGTTCGAGGCCCGGCACTACGAGGCCAAGCTGCAGGATGCGTTGTTCCGGTTTCTGAGCCAACTCTACGGTGGGGACCCGGGATTTGAGCCCGCCAGCCCGGTGTGGACGGACCCGCAACAGTACCAGCAGATGATGAACACCATGGAGGGGGTTTTGGGGAATTGAAAGAAGAAGGAGTCAGAAGTCAGGAGACAGGAGTCAGAATGAAGAGGGCCAGGAAAGAAACGATGAACGATGAATGATGAATGATGAACAGAAGACGACCGTCTTCATTCTGCCTTCTGAAGGAATCGGCAATATAGAAGAAGGGAGTCAGGAGACAGGAGTCAGGAGTCAGAATAAAGAAGTGTAAAGGGTAAAGGGTGAAGGGTAAAAAAGAAATCAGAAAGTAGAAATCAGAACCAAGACCTCTTCCTTTTCTAATTTCTGATTTCTTCTTACCCTTCACCTTTTACACTTTACCCTTTACCCTTGAAGACTCACCCTCCTGTCTCCTGACTCCTTTTTCCTGTTATGCTGTCCCTCGAATTCCTGGTAGAGAGATTGCACCATGGTGGACATGAACCCTTCTGACCCAGCCACCGCCGAGCGGCAGACGCTCTTGCGACGCATCCCGTCCGTGGACGTGCTGCTGGGGCGGACTGCCCTCGAAGCACTACAGCAACGCGTGGGGCACAGCCTGGTGCTGGACGCCGCGCGCCAAGTGCTATCCCGCCTGCGCGTGCGCATTTCGAGCGGCGAGGTTTCCGACGTCTCGCCCGAGGCGGTGGAACAGGAAATCGTTGCCGCCGCCGAACGCGCCGCCGAGTACTCGCTGCGTCCCGTCATCAACGCTACCGGCGTGATTCTCCACACCAATCTGGGCCGCGCTCCGCTGGCCCGCGCTGCCATCCAGCACCTCGTGGACACGGCCACGCAGTATTCGAACCTCGAATACAACCTCGAAACCGGCGAGCGCGGCAAGCGCGATGCTCACACCGAGAAGCTCTTTGCCGAACTGGTGGGCGCCGAGTCCACGCTGGTGGTCAACAACAATGCGGCGGCGGTGTTTCTGGCGCTCAACACGCTGGCCGAGGGCTGCGAGGTGGTGGTCTCGCGCGGAGAACTGATTGAGATCGGCGGCTCGTTTCGCGTCCCCGATATCTGCGCCAAGAGCGGTGGGATTCTTCGCGAAGTGGGAACCACCAACCGCACGCGCGCCGGCGACTATGCGGCGGCCATCAACGAGCGCACGCGCGTTCTGCTGCGCGTGCACGCCAGCAACTTTCGCGTGGTGGGCTTCACCGAACGTCCGGCGCTCGAAGAAATGGTGGCGCTGGCTCGCCAACACCACCTGATTCTGATGGAGGACCTGGGCAGCGGTTGCCTTTTCGACCTCGCTCCGCTGGGCATTCAGGACGAGCCGCTGGTGGCGCCCAGCCTCCGGGCCGGGGTCGACGTGGTCACCTTCAGCGGCGACAAGCTTCTGGGCGGTCCTCAGGCGGGGATCGTCACCGGTAAGCGCGAGCCGCTGGCGCGCATCCGCAGGAACCCCTTGTTCCGCGCCCTTCGCGTCGATAAGCTCACCATCAGCGCCCTCCAGGCCACCGTCGGGTTGTACCTGCGCGAGGATTACGACGCCATTCCAGCCTTGCGCATGATGCGCCTACCCGTGGAAGAGATCAGCCGCCGCGCCGCGGCGGTTGCCGATCGTCTCAACCAGTGCGCGGGCTGTAATGCCGTCCTCGAAGACGGCGAGTCGGTGATCGGCGGCGGCTCGACGCCGGGCCAGTCGTTGTCCACCAAGCTCATTGCCGTCACTCACGCGACGCGCAGCGCCACGGAGATCGAGACGCTGCTCAGGCGGAACAATCCGCCCATCATCACGCGCGTCGAACGCGATCGAGTGCTGCTGGATCTGCGCACAGTGTTCGAGGAACAAGACGAAGTGATCGTGCAAGCCCTTGAAGGCCTTTGGCGACCAATGGAAAGCGAGCCTTGATTTATGCGTAGCGTCAAGAGCAGCGTCGAAAGTAGCCGGCCTTGTCATCCTGAGCGCAGGTCTTGTCATCCTGAGCGCAGCGAAGGATCTCTCTTCCTAGCCCGCTCGGGAAACCCAAAAGAGAGATTCTTCGCTACGCTGCGCTCCGCTCAGAATGACATCCGAAACGACGCTGACTCATAACGCTCGGTAAGTCTCGGCCAGGGACATGACCGATTCTGAAAAAAGAGTATGAGCGAGAATAGCGAAAGCAAGAGTTCAATATCCCAGGCACAATCTTACCGAGAAATGGGCGAGTTTTGGGATACCCACGACTTGTCTGATTATTGGGACCGCCTGCAACCGGTGGAGTTTGAAATGTCCAGCCACATGAAAGCTCTCGTTTTCGACGGCACACTCTCGGTACGCGAGGTTGCCAGGCCGCGCCCCGCGCCCGGCGAGGCCCTGATTGAAATCATCTACGCCGGAATTTGCGGAACCGATCGCCAGATTCTCCAAGGATATTCGGGCTTTCACGGAATCCCCGGCCATGAGTTCGTGGGACGCGTGGTCGAGTGCGCCGACGCCGCCCGTGGGGGCCGAGGAGGCCGTGGAGACTGGCTGGGCAAGCGTGTAGTTGGCGAGATCAACATCACCTGCGGCCAGTGCGATTGGTGCCGGTGCGGGCTGGGTCGCCACTGCTCTCGTCGCGCAGTGATGGGCATCATCAACCGGCCCGGTACCTTTGCCGAGTTCGTGACGCTGCCGACGGTGAATCTGCACGAGGTGCCGCCGGAGGTGTCCGACCAGGCGGCGGTGTTCACGGAGCCTCTCGCTGCCGCGGCCGAGATTCTGGAGCAGATGCCGATTGCTCCCGGGACGCACGTTGCCGTACTGGGCAGCGGGCGACTGGGCCTGCTAATCGCCCAGGTGTTGCGCAACGCCGGCGGCGATGTCACGGTGATGGGTCGGCAATCCGCGAAGCTCGATCTCGCCCGCTCGTGGGGCTTGAAAACGGTGGCCGTAAGTCCCGACGACTCCGGTAAAGAAGGCGCCCGAACCGCCCCGGCGAAGAGCTTTAGCGTGGTGATTGAAGCCACCGGTTCGCCGGCGGGACTCGAGGAAGCGTTACGCTTGGTGGAACCGCGCGGCACGGTAGTGATGAAGTCCACCTTCCACGGCCCCGCGCACTTCGACACCGCCAAGCTGGTGGTGGACGAAGTCACGCTGCTCGGTTCGCGCTGCGGCAACTTCTCCGTCGCGCTCGATCTGCTGCGCCAGGGGCGTGTGAAGGTGCAGGAGATGGTGTCGCGGGTCTTTCCGCTGGAGGCCGGGCCACAGGCGTTCGAGTACCTCAACGAACCGTCCTGCTTGAAGATTCTGCTCAGACCCGGCGCGAAATCGGAGTTCGCATGATGCCGAGGGCTTTTCAACACAGAGACACGGAGGCACAGAGAAGCGAGCGATCAGAAATCAATCGAGGTCTGATCTTGAACTCTTTTTCTTATCTCCGTGTCTTTGTGTCTCCGTGTTTAATTCCGCCCACCTTTGTGGCTGGGCGAGCACTCTTGCGCTTGCGACGCGCCGCGGTCCGTCCCTCCGCACGATGGAACTGGCTGGCCCCAGAAGTCTCTTCCCCCATTGGACTCGATCGCCTTGCCGGTGCGAATGGCGGGCGAGTCCGGCTGCAAGCGATACCCCGAGAGGCTGAGCAGTCCGAGCTGCGCTTCGCCCGGGGCGATCAAGTTGGGATCAGCGGTCAGGGCATGACGATCGTCGACAATCGGCGCCAGATTTCCGAAGTAGACGTTGGAATCAAACCCGTTGTGCCGGCTTGCGCCCCAGCCGGGAGCGCTGGCATACGCTCCGTCCGGCGCTCGCGAAAGGCCGTACGTGAATTGGGCGCGACCGTGAACCTCGAAGATGTTGTTCTCCACGCTGGTAGCGTCGGCCCATCCGTGCCAATCCGAATAAAGCAGCAAGTCAACTTGGAGGCCCTCTCCCACATAGAAGGTGTTGTTATAAATGTGGCTGTCGCGGATCGGTCCTGCCAGATTGATCCCCCGCGTGCGATCGTTCTGGCTGATGTTGTAGCGAACGATCGTACCGGCGTTGCCCGCGCTGTCGCGGCGATCCTGACCGCCGTCGTCGCAAATCAGCAGAAAACCGCCGTCATTGTCGTGGCTGTAGTTGTACTGAATAATCGTGTTGCGGCTGTTCCAGTCGGAATCAAATCCTTCGCCGTCGCGCTGGCCTTTGGTGCCGTAGGCTTCGTTGTACTGGATGATCGTGTTGTCCGCGCTCCAGGGCCAGATGGCGACGTTGTACCCCTCGGACCTCTGGTTGGCGTGACCGACGACGTTGTGCTCCACCAACGCGCCGTCGGTGGCTACTACCACGATGCCATCTCCGCCGATATCCTCCAGCGTGTTGCCCCGCACCGCGACTCCCAGGCTGGGAAACCACTTCGACCGCTGCCAGCGGTCAGACCAGCCGAAGATTCCCGAGCGGTCGACGCGGTAGATCTGATTGTTCTCGATGCGCAGGTCGACGAACCGGCTGGGCGTGTGATCACCGGCGCAGGTATAGTCGATGCCGCCGTTCGCCTTCTCACGGTCCACGCCATTCACGTCGTGAATCACCAGCGATCGGACATAGACGTGGTGCGCCTCTCCGTAATCTTGGAGCGCGACATGGACACCGCGTCGCACCTCGGGAGCGGCCCCGGAGTTGGTGACCTCCAGGTTCTGAATCTCCCAGTATTCCTGGTTCTTCAGCAGGACAGCATCCTCCGCCAAGCCGCCTCCATGGATCACCGGTCTCACGCCCCCGCCGTACATGTCGATGACGATCGGCTGGCCCTCGCGGCCCGACCCTTTCGGCCAGAGTTGTCCCTGCCAAACGGAACCCGACCGCAGCAGGATCCGATCGCCGGAGAGAAACGTAGTGGAGTTCACCTTCGCCAGACTCTTCCACGCGCTGGCGGGGCTGGTGCCGGGATTCGAGTCGTTGCCGCTGACGGAGTCAACGTAGTAGGTTGCGGGCTCTCCTGGCGGCTGATGTCCTTGTCCTCCGGGATCGCGGGGCGACGGCTGTCCACCAGCCTGCGAAGAACTCGGGAGCGCCAACACCATGAGAGCCAAGAGAAAAAGATGGAGTCGTTCTTTACCGATGTTATTCATGGCACCACCAGTGGTGATGCATCCGCGTTCATTTTGGGTTTCGGATTTTGGAGTGAAGAGAGGAGCGACCAAAAGGGTCTTCAATCCAAAATCCAAAATCTAAAATCCAAAATGAACTCGTCCGGCTATGATATAGTCGCCGGGAATTTGAGGTCGTCATGCCGCTGGTAGAACAAATCGAGAAGGACCTGGTCGCCGCTATGAAGTCGAGGGAAGAGCTGAAGCTGAGCGTCCTTCGCATGACGAAGTCGGCGCTGAAGCTGAAGCAAGTGGAACAAGGCAAGCCCCTCGACGACGCGGCGGCGGTGGCCGTCCTGCGCACGCTGGTGAAGCAGCGACACGACTCGGTGGAGCAATTCCGCAAAGGCGGACGCGAGGACCTGGCGAGCAAGGAAGAAGCCGAGATCAAGATCCTGGAAGGCTATCTGCCGGCGGCGGCAAGCGACGAGGAGATCGACGCCGCCGTCAGCGCCGCCATTGCCGAAACTGGGGCTATGACCGCCAAGGACGTGGGCAAGGCGATGAAAGCAGCGATGGCGAAGCTGGCGGGAAAGAACGCGGACGGTAAGCGCGTGAGCGAGAAAGTGCGCGCGAAGCTCGGTGGGTAGTCGGCTCTGACCGTGATGCAGGCGGCCACGCCGCGCTCTACTAAGGAGTCAGGCAAAGTTTACGCGAGAAAGAGGTCCCATCTTACGCCACGCGAGGGTTCACGATGAGCACGCCAATTAACGTCGCGCCCGGCCCCAAGAAGTACACACCGTACGTGCCCGAAAACATGGAGATGAAGGAGTTCACCCTCCGCGCTTTGCTGCTCGGACTGGTGATGACGGGAGTCCTCGGGTCCGCCAATGCCTACCTCGGTTTGAAGGCCGGAATGACCATCGCCGCGACGTATCCCGCCGCGGTGATCGGCATGGCGCTGCTGCGGCTCATGAAGGGCTCCCTGCTGGAAGAGAACATTGCCAGAACCGTTGGCTCCATCGGCGAATCGGTGGCGGCGGGAGCTGTCTTCACCATTCCCGCCTTCGTGATGGCGGGATTGTGGTCGGGGCTGACCCAACAAAAATACTGGAATTGCGTCGCGCTGATGGTGATTGGCGGCACGTTGGGCATTCTCTTCGTCACGCTCTTGCGCCGCGTGATGGTAGAAGACCCCGAACTTCCGTTTCCGGAGTCGGTAGCCGCCTCCGAGATCCACAAAGCAGGGCAGCAGGGCTCGCGCGCCGCCAAAATCCTGTTCGCCAACATGGGCTTTGGCGGACTCATCTACCTTCTGGGCGCGGTCAACGTCTTTAAGGCCAGCAACACCTTTCCGGTTAGCATCAGCGCCCTGGGTAAGAAGCTGTTGTTGCGCACCAGCACCAATCCTGCGGTGGCAACCACCCTGACTGGGGGCGCGACCATCCTCACCACTCCGGACGTCAGCCCGGCTTACCTCGGTGTCGGCTACATCATTGGCCCAAGGCTGGCGTCCTTGAATTTCGCCGGCGGCGTGCTGGCGTGGGGCCTGTTAGTTCCTCTCCTCACCTTCGTGATCGGCCCTTATATTCAGGCGGCCCAACCGGCCGGGCAATCCGTGCCCTGGACGTTGCTGGCGCAATCGATCTATTTTTCGGTGGTTCGTCCCATCGCCGTGGGCGGAATGCTGGTGGGCGCTTCCTACACCTTGTTCAAGATGCGGAAGCAACTCGCGGCGGGCATGGCGCGCGCCATCTCCGACCTTAAGAAGTCTGCCGCCGTTCAGGCCGCCCGCAACCGCACCGAGCGCGACCTGAACGCCAAGGTGGTGTTTGCGGGCGTGGGCGTGGTGTTTTTGGCGATGGTGGCGCTCTACTACTTCTTTATCGCAGGCGCGGGGAGCCTTTCCAGCTCGAAAGTCATCACCGGTGCGGTGGTGGCGGCGGTGGTGATGATTGTGCTCGGCTTCTTCTTCGCCGCCGTCTCCGGCAACCTGGTGGGGATGATCGGCTCCTCCAATAATCCCGTCTCGGGGCTGACGCTCTGTACCCTGGTGGTGGCGGCCCTGCTGATGGTGGCCTTCGGCGTCTCCGGCAGCGGTGGAGTCGCCGCCGTCCTCGGAGTCGCCGCCGTGGTCTGTGTTTCCTCCGCGGTCGCCGGCGAAATGTTGCAGGACCTCAAGGTCGGGTATATCCTCGGCGGCACACCCGCCAAAATGGAGATTGGCGACCTGTTCGGCATCGTGGTCGCGTCTCTCGTACTCTTCTTCCCGCTGGCGGTTCTCGATAAGGCGTACCACTTCGGCAGCCCGGCATTGCCAGCGCCGCAAGCCGGACTAATGGCCATGCTCGCCAAGGGCATCGTGGGCGGCGACATGGCTTGGCCATTGGTGATCGTCGGGATCCTGATGGGCTTCGCCATGATCATGATCGAAGTCAAGAGCGTGATGCTGTTCGCAGTGGGCATGTATCTTCCGCTTGGCACCACCTCCGCCATCTTTGTGGGTGGCGTGATCCGCTGGGTCACGGACAAGCTGCGCGACCGCCGCGGCCTCAACAGCGCCCAGAAGGCGCGGGTGGATAACGCGGGTGTACTCACGGCCTCGGGACTGATCGCCGGTGAGGCCCTGTGTGGCCTGGTGATCGCCGGACTCGTGGGGTCAGGCCACGATGTCACTCTCGTAAAATGGGGGGCGCCGTTCTGGGCCGCGCTCGTTGCCCTTTTGGTCCTGGTCGTCACCATGGTGAGGGTGCCGCTGGCGAACGCGGGCAGCCCTGATGAGCCGGCGCCGCCCACGGCGATCATGTAACGGCTGTGATTAAGCGGTGCCGGGTATGCTATTCTAGGGGTGACGCGTCCCCGCGGGGACGTGACGCATATGACGCTTACTTTGGAACTGAAGGATAGGGTCCAGACAGAGCTAGCGGCCCGAGCCCAAGTGCACGGCTTGCCCATTGAGGCTTATGTGGAGAAACTCCTCGAGCAAGCGGTCGAGAACGAGCAGAGAGCTTGGGACCAATTCGGTTCCGGCGCACGAAGTCCCGAAGAGTCGGGCCGCGACATTTTAGAGTTACGCCGGGGCGTCACTCTTGGCGGGTTACGGATTAAGGACCTGATCCACGAGGGCCATCGCTACTAAGGCCTGGCTTTGTGATGGATGCTTCCATAACGCTGCCTTGGTGTTTTGCCGATGAGGCCACGCCTTACACCGACCATCTTCTCTCACGCGTGACCTCAGGCGAGCAGGTGGCCGTCCCCTCCCATTGGCCCGTGGAAGTTCTGAACGGCCTCCTGGGCGCCAAGCGGCGCGGGCGCGTTACCGACGAACTGATTCGCCGGTTCATCGATGACCTCGGCGGCTTTCGCATCGTGATCGACCGACGCTACGGCTCGTTCCACTTGCATGAGGTCCGAGCTTTAGCTGAGCGACACTCCCTCACTTCATATGATGCCGCCTATCTCGAATTGGCGCTTCGGAGTGGCCTTCCTCTGGCCACATTCGACGCGCAATTGGAAAGGGCAGCGAAGGCAGAAGGCGTTTCGAGGCCATGACGTGATCGCCATGTGAATTCTTCTGCCTCAGCTTGGCACGTTTGGTTATGGGACGCTGTGAACCATGCCCTACTATCGCCAATCGATCTCGTTTGGGCCGCCGCTGACGCCGATGGTGAAGCGTCTGATCATCGTCACCTCTGCGGCTTTCCTTTTGACCTTCATCCCGGCGCAGGTTTTGGGGTGGCTGGCTCCCTACGAGTGGCTTGGTCTTCGGCCCTACGATGTGACGCATTATCCCTTTCTGGTATTTCAACTGGTCACCTACCTGTTCCTCCATGCGGGCTGGTTCCACGTTATCTTCAATCTGTTCGCTCTCTGGATGTTCGGCGCCGATCTGGAGAACCTCTGGGGAGGACGACAATTCCTTTTCTACTATTTTCTAACCGGGATTGGCGCTGGACTCTGCGATGTGCTGCTCGAGCCTTCGAGTCACGCCAGCACCATCGGCTGTTCGGGGGCGGTTTTCGGCCTTCTGCTCGCTTACGGATTGCTTTTTCCAGACCGGCCGATCCTTCTCTACTTCATCATCCCTATCAAGGCCAAGTGGTTCGTTCTGATCATGGGACTGATCGAGTTTGTCTCCTCGCTGAGCAACCCGGGCTCGGGTGTCAGCCATGTCGCCCACCTGGGAGGGATGCTGGTCGGGTACCTCTACCTGCGCGGCGGCCATCTTCCCGCCGGCGTCCAGCTTCGGTACCGCGACTGGAAACGCGCCCGGCTGCGCCGCAAGTTTGAAGTCTACATGCGTAAACAGGAACGCAAAGACGAGCATGGAAAATGGATCAACTAATTGTCGATTTATGATTGCCGATTGACGATTGACCCCGGAAACGAAATTCGTAACCTCCAAATTCGAAACTCGCGAAGAGGGTGCCAAGCCCCGGTGCCTGGTCCATCGTCGATCGGCAATCGGCAATCGGCAATGAAAGAAGGGGGCACCATGGCTTCAGTGACGCAAACGATTTTGGGTATCGAGAAGGAAATGGTCCGTGATTTCAATGCCGGTAGGATCGACGACCTGCTGGCGCACTTCGATCCGGAGGTGGTCGGGTTTTCGTCGACGCAGCACCCAAGGGTTGCGGGCCAGCAGGCGATGCGGAAGACGTTCCAATACTATCTTCATGCCACGAACCGGATTCAGTACAAGATCGACCGGCCTCAGGTTAACGTGTTCGGCGACACGGCGGTCGCCACGTTTTATTGGACCGTCGAGCTGGGCGCGGGAAGTCCGCGTCACATCGTCAAAGGGCGTGGCAGTCACGTGTTTGTCCAAAAAGACGGCCGCTGGCAAATCGTGCACGAGCACTTCTCGCGCGCGCACTGAGAAGCAGTAAATGGAACTGAGCGCGAGGCAATGCCCGGACTCAATCCTGAACAACGTCAGGCGGTGGAACACGGAGAGGGTCCTCTACTGGTGATCGCGGGGCCCGGAAGCGGGAAGACCCGCGTGATCACGGAGCGGATCTTTCATCTGCTGGAAAACGTCCCGCACGTCCACCCGGAGAACATCCTCGCTCTCACCTACACGGAAAAGGCAGCGGAAGAAATGAAGCGGCGAGTACGGAAGGCGCTGCCGGAGCTTCCGCGGCTTCCGATGATCTCCACTTTCCACGCCTTCTGTTACGAGGTGCTGCGTGAGCGCCACTTCGAGCGCAAGCTGCTGGACCAGATCGACGTCTGGATTTTTCTTCGACGCCGCATGGAGCAACTCGGGCTCGAGTTCTACCAGAAACTGGCGGAGCCCGGGGCGTTCCTCCACGACTTGAACGAGTTCTTCTCGCGCTGCCACGACGAACTGGTGGGGCCGGATGAATTCGAGTCCTACGTCGCCGGGCTCGAGCTGGACTTCTGCCGCCGGGCGCCGGGCTTGAGCCCGGCATCAGGCCCGATAGAGAAGGTCGCGTCTAATTCGCATGAATCGCGCTGCATCGCGACTCGGGACTCGGGACTCGGGACTTGCTGGGCGGGTGGTGTTGCGACGGCTCAATCCAAAATCCAAAATCCAAAATCCAAAATCGAACTGCCTCCCGAGCTCAAGGCCGAGTGGGAAGAGATCCTCAAGAAGAAGGAGTTGGTGCGCGTGTTCCGCCGCAGTCGCGAGCTGATTGACGAGGCGGGCTGCTGCACGTTCGGCAATCTGCTGAGCGAGGCCTTCTGGTTGTGGGGCCGCGAACCGGAACTGCTCGCGCGGCATCGCGACCGCTACCGCTACGTGCTGGTGGATGAATTCCAGGATTCCAATTACACCCAGGTGCAACTGCTAAAGCGGCTGGTCGGCCCACCCTGCAACATCACCGCCGTGGGCGACGACGATCAAGCCATCTATCGTTTTCGCGGCGCCGCACATGGCGCCTTCGACATGTTTGCGGCGGCGTTTCCGGGCTATCAGAAGGTCTACCTGAATCGCAACTACCGCTCCACGCGGCGAATCCTGCGCACGGCCGACGTGGTGATCGAGCGCAACCTGCGGGAGGAAGGAAAGCCCCGGCTCGAGACGGAGAAAGAAGAGGGCCCCAAAGTCTTTCTGGTGGAAGCACCGAATTACCCGAGCGAGGCGGTGTGGATCGGCGAGGAAATCGAAAGATTGGTGGTGGGCGGCGCTTCTTACGGTGACGTGGCGACGCTTTACCGCGCCCATGCGTATCGAGATCTGCTGGTGGAGGAGTTCCGCCGTCGCAAGATCCCGTTCTGCATTCGCGGGCTCTCCATCCTCAGCACGGTCATTGTGCGCGATCTGGTTGCCTACCTGAGCGTGATCCATTCGCCGCACGACAACATCAGTATTACTCGGCTCCTGCTCGAGCCGCACTGGCGCTTTCCGGAGCCACTGGCGCTCGAGGCTCGCCGATTGGCCTCGAAGCGCCGCTGCTCGCTCTTTACCGCCATCGAAGAGATCGAGGGCACGCTCTTCAAGCAGGATCTGGAGCGCAGCGGTTGGTTCGAGCTGAAGCAACTGCTGAGCGAGTTGCGGGCTTGCGCGCCCAACGTCTCCGCAACTTCGCTGTTCGACCGGCTGGTGGCGAGACTCGATCTCGTCTTCCTGCCGGATGATCCCGATCAGGTGTACGTCAACACGTTCCGCAAATTCATCGAGAGCTGGGCCGCAAAGGACCTGCCGCTTGATCCGCAGTCGCAGCCACAGCCCACGGGCATGCAGCCCGCTCTACCCTGCGCCCCCGAGGAGGTGGTTGAGAGCCCGCGCGACAATAAAACGCTCCGTGCTTTTATGGAGTACTTCCAGTATTTTCGCGAGGGCGGCGGACAAATCGAGGCACCGGAGCCCGAAGACGCCTCGAACACCGTGCAGATGATGACCGCGCACGCCGCGAAGGGTTTGGAATTCCCCGTCGTATTCGTGGTGAGCGTGGCCCGGCAGCGGTTCCCGCACCGCGAGGAGCGCCCGGTGATCCAGTTTCCGGACGAGCTTCGCAAAGGGCCGCCTCCACCGCCGAACATTCACGTGCAAGAGGAGCGCAGATTGTTCTACGTGGCTATGACGCGGGCCAAGGAGCGCCTCTATATCTCGAGCGTTACCGGACCTCGCGGCAAGAAGCCCTCGGTGTTCATCGATGATCTGCTGTCGGACCCGGCAGTCCGGGCTCGCGACATTGAAGTCATTGCGGTTCCGGAAGCACGGATCGGGCTTGCTCAGCCCTCCCCAACGGGGGCGAGCGGAAAGCGTGTGGAGAGCGCTCCGACCAAAATGCTACTGTCCGAGAAGGGAGAGTATCCGAGCCAGCAGCGAAGCTTGTTTGAGAATGCGTCGAAGTCCCGCTACGTTCATCCACCGTTGAAAGACTGGGCTAACGCTCCAGTTGTAGCGCCGGGCCTTGGCGCGGCAGAACCCACTCAAAAGGGCAACTCCGCCGCCGCGGCGTCTGACGAGAAGATCCGGCTGAGCGCCACGGCGATCGAGGACTATCGCGAGTGCCCGCTGAAATTCAAATTCGGCCACGTCCTGCGGATCCCCACCGGCCCCCAGGCGGCGCTCACCTTCGGCAGCGTCATGCATCGCGCCGTGCGCCGTTACTTCGAACTGCGCAGGTCACGCCTGGTGAGCTTCAGCGAGATGGAGGAGTTTTATGCGGGCGCGTGGAAGGACATCGGCTTTGAAGACTCGTACCAGGAGCAGTCGTACCGGAAGGCGGGTCTCGAACAGTTGCGAGGCTTCGTCGAGCAACAGAACCGTCTTCGGCTGGAGGCGGATCGAATCAGCACCGAGCAGCGGTTCTCTCTCGACCTCGGCGACATTCTGCTGGAGGGTCGTATCGACCAGATCAATCCGTGGGAGGCACCGAACGGCGGCGGTGCGGCGGGAGCGCTTGCGACCGCGCGCGGTCGCAATGGGGCCGCGAGTAACGGCGGTCAGAGGCAGGTGATGCCGCCCGTCGAGTTGGTGGATTACAAAACCGGCAAACCGCGGAAGCCTGTGGATGCTGAAAAGAGCTTGCAGCTTTCCGTCTACGCCTTGGCGGCCCGCCGTCAGCTTCAAATAGACCCGGTGCGCCTCACGTTTTATAATCTAACGAACAGCCAATCGGTGTCGGCAACGCGCACCAAGCACGATCTGGAGCTAGCCGAGGGAGTGATTCGAGAGGTGGCCGGCAGAATTCGTGAGCAGAAGTTCGATCCGACACCCGGCTTTGTCTGCAAGCGTTGCGACTTCTTTTCCATCTGCCCAGCGCACGAAGAGGAGTTCTGAAAGGAGTTAGGAGTGAGAATGAAAGGGGAACGCACCCTGGGTTCTCCTTCTGACTTCCTTTCCCGGAGGTCCAGTGAGTGAGTGGATGATGTTGGTTGCCGGCTTGGCCCTCGGCGCGGTCGCGGTCGGGCTGTGGGCCTGGGGAAGAATCAAAGCTACGGAGAGTCTCAGGCAGGAATTGCAGGCGCAGAGAGACTCTCTTCGGGCTGATCTCAACGCGAGGCTCAAGGACGTCGTCGATCTCCAGCAGCAGGTGCGCAGGGAGGGCGAGCAGAAGGTTGTGGCTCAAACCAAGCTGGAGTTGGCGCAGACGTCGCTGGAGGAACAGAAGCGTTCATTTGAAGAAGACCGGGCGAGGTTGAAGGATGCCTTCAACGCTCTTTCGGCGGACGCTCTCAAGCATAACAATCAGATCTTCCTGGATCTTGCCCAAAGCAGGTTTGCGACCATTCAGACGCAAGCGGAGAAGGATCTCGAACTGCGCCAGAAAGCCATCGATGCCCTGATCAGCCCTCTCAACGAAGCGCTCAAAAGATACGAGAAAGAAATTCACGAGATGGAGGGAGCGCGCCAAAGCGCCTACGGAGGTTTGCAGGAACAACTGAAGACGCTTGCCCTGGCGAGCGTCGAATTACGGAAGGAGGCGGGAAGTCTGGCCAACGCGCTCCGGGGTGGACCGCAAGCCCGGGGACGATGGGGCGAAATCAAGTTGCAGCGAGTGGCGGAATTGGCGGGAATGTCTGAGTATTGCGACTTCAATAAGCAGGAGATGCTGTTTGGCGATACGGGACGCTCGCGCCCGGATATGATCGTGAACCTGCCCGGTGGCCGGCGCCTGGCCGTGGATGCCAAGGCCCCGGAGCAGGCGTTTCGCGACGCCGCTTCGGCCACGACGGACGAGGAGCGAACGAGGCACCTGGAAAAGCATGGTGCGCTGGTTCGCGATCACATGAAGAAGCTCGGCAAACGCGAGTACTGGGACCAGCTCGGCGAGGACCAGATCGAGATGGTGGTGATGTTTCTTCCCGACGAATCGTTCCTCAGCGCGGCTCTTGAGCAAGACCGAACCCTCATCGAGGATGGAGTGCAAGAGCGAGTGATCCTGGCGACGCCGACCATATTGATTGCTCTCCTACTCGCGGTGGCTCACGGATGGACTCAGGAAAAAAGGGCGCGCAACGCGGAAGAGATCAGCAAGCTCGGAAAGGAGCTCTACGATCGGCTGAGAACGTTCGTCGGACACTTCGGGGACACCGGCGATTCACTCAAGAGAGCAGTCGAGGCTTTCAACAAGGGGGCGGGTTCACTCGAAGGCCGCGTCTTGATTTCGGCGCGGAAGTTCAAAGAGCTGGGCGCGGCCACGGGCGACGAGATCCTCGAAGTGGAGCTGCTGGACGTCAACGTGAGATCGCTGCCGTTCCCAGAACTGGAGGAGGGTTCGAGCGCCGCTACTACGGCTGGGGTGGCGGCGGTTGTGCGGGGAGAAGCCGCTGAATGACGGCCCACAAAAAACTTCGGGGATGCATTGCTGCATCCCCGAATGATCCGTTCCAAGTTGTCTTGGAGGAATCTTACCGCTTCTTCTTAGCTGCTTTCTTCTTAGCTGCCATTCTATTCTCCTCTCCTCTTAACTTGAAATCTTCCGCCAGCTCGGCTGACGGAGCGCGTATACATTTCTCATGTATAGTGACTGCGATCGGTCTTGTCAAGAAGAAAGTGAATCATCGTCGAAAGATTTCAGAAATATTTCGATCATGAAGGACACGATGCTCCACGTTCCGAGGGGTGAAAGCGATCCGTCGAAAGCACTCCGACCAGCATTCGAGCCAATAAACATCGCTGTTTCTCGTGAGCGAGGAGGCCGCGCAAGAATCAAGAAAGCAAACGTGGCGCGGAAGCGGAGCCCGCGCTCGATGAATCCGTCAATTCACTTTGCAGTTTTCTCCGCCCGATGCCAGATGCTGGTCCGCTCGGCTCAGTAGCAGCCCTCACAAAGAAGCTGAGACGGAGTTCCTAATCACGAGTATGATGGTCGAGGCCAATTGTGTTCTCCCTGATGTGACCAGAACCTGTAGGAGGGCAGCCGGCGCGCGCGATGACACGACGCCCGTCGGCCGCATCTAAGAGTCCATGATCCTTGCCAATCGAGGTTCGGCTCCGGCACTCGCCGTCAAGCTCACTACTGCGTCACGGTGGCTCCTGGCTCTGGTGTCAACGCTCGCCTTTCTCGCTCTCGGGCCGTCGCCGAGTTGGGCGCGGCAGGAGCCCGCGCCCGGCGCCCAGCAGGACCAGAAGCCCTTACCGCCTCCGGGCCAGCCCTTGAAGGTTTCGATTGAAGTCGTCAACGTCTACGCCGTGGTGCAGGAAAAAAAGGGTCACTTGGTTCCCGACCTCAACAAGGACGACTTTGAGATCACGGAGGACAACGTCCCTCAACAGGTCAAATACTTTTCGCGCCAAACGGACACGCCCCTGACGCTGGGGATGATGGTCGACACCAGTCCCAGCCAAGAGAGAGTGCTGCCCACTGAGCAAGAACAGGCGAAGGCTTTTTTGAATCAGGTGCTACGCCCCAAGGACCTGGCGTTTGTTCTCCACTTCGATCTGGAGGTGGAACTCCTTCAGGATTTCACAGCCGATCTGCAAAGGCTGACGCACGCCATCGACGAGACGGTGATCAACGGCGGCGGGCAGGGCCCGTCACCCAGCACCTTCCCCGGCGCCAACATTGGCGGCACCCACCTTTACGACGCGGTGTGGCTGGCTGCCAACGAGTTGCTTAAGAACGAAGTGGGGCGCAAGGTTTTGATCCTGATGACCGACGGCGAAGACCAAGGCAGCAGAGAGAAACTGTCCTCGGGGCTGGAGGCCGCGCAGAGATCGGACGTAATCATCTACTCCGTCGAGATTAGCGATCAGAGCTTTTACCACACTCGAGGGATGGGCTACGGCGGAGATTCGGTGCTCAGGAAACTCTCTGAAGAAACGGGGGGGCGGGTGGTGCCGGTGAAGAACGCGGGGGAAACCGCCGCCGCGTTTCAGCAGATCGCACGGGAATTGCGCACTCAGTACCTGCTCGGTTACACATCGACTAACACCAAGCACGACGGCACTTACCGCAAGATTCGGGTGGAAGTGAAGAGCGGCAATTACAAGATCCAGACCCGCCGGGGCTACTACGCTCCCTCACAATAGGGAACAGGCGACAGGTTATAGGGAACAGGAAGAATTCTCTCTTCTAACCCGTCCACTGCACCCCGCCGTACACGAAGATCCGAACTCTTCTCTGTACGCTGGCCCCTATACCCTGTTCCCTACTTAAGGAGTGGGCGCGAAATATCCTGCTTTCGCGCGCACGCGCAGGTTCTTATCCTTGGCTTCGATCTTGATGGCGCGGAAAGTTCCGTCGTGGGACGGGTTGCTAGAGACGTAAGCCACGCTGTATTGGCTGCGCAACTCGCGCGCGATCTCCTGGAAGTTCGCCGTCAGGTCGGTAGCCTCGAAGGGAAAGAATACCCGGCCGCCGGTCTCCTGCGCCAAGCGCATCAAGACCTTGTCGCCCCTGGAGTTGGGGCCGGTGCCGGCGTTGGAACCGCCTTGGCTCGTGCTGATGGCGAAGATCGTCACCTCGGCGCGCTGGGCCATGGAGAGAGCCTCCTCGCGCGTATGTTCGCTTTCGTTGTCCTGACCGTCGCTGATGATGATCATGACGCGCCGCAAATAAGGCTCCGGCGGCGGGAAGATCAGCATCTTTTGCTTGCACGCAAAAAAGATAGCGTCGTAGAGGCCCGTGCCTCCCCCAGCCTGGATGTTCCGTATGGCAGTGCCAAGTCTGTCCAGATCGTCAGTGTAGTCCTGCAGAAGCTGCGGCTCAACGTCGAACCCGACCACGAAGGCCTGGTCCTTTCCCGGCCGAACTGCGTCGTTCAAGAACTCCACCGCCGCCTCTTGCTCAAAGCGGAGCCGGTCGCGGATGCTGTTGCTGGAGTCGATCAGCATGCCGATCCTCAGCGGCAAGTCTGTCTCGCGGCTGAAGAAACCAATCTTCTGGGGTTGGTTGTTCTCCAACACCTGGAGGTCGTCTTTATTGAGATTGAGAACCAGATGGTTCTTCTTGTCGGTGACCGTCGCCAGCACGTTCACAAGTTCGACCCGGACTCTGACTGTGTTATCGGGGGGGGTCTGGCCGGCTGTACTGGGGGCAGCTTGGTTGGAAGTACTCGAGCTGCCAGGTTGCTGGGCGGCGACGATGTTTCCCAGGAACCAGGACAGCAGAATAAGGCTGGCGAATTTCTTCATGACTTGCGGTCTCCCCACCACTTTACAATTATAGGAAGCCAGGTTGGGGCGGTCAAGGATGGACGTAGCGCTCTAGCGCGGGCGTCCCGCCCGCTGCGTCGCCGGCATCCCTTCGCTACGCACAGGGCAGGCTCTGCCCGCGCGGGCTGGCCTTCATGTGCCGCTTGCACCTACTCAAGCGGTTGATCTTCGTCCGTGCGGGAGCGGGACGCTCCCGCCACAGCGGGCGGGACGCCCGCGCTACGAGGCAGGGCATGGGCAAGGCACCACTTTGAATCGGCCGAGCAGCAGGTTACACTAAAGTTCGAGTCAGAGCCACGAGAGTCTGAACATGCCGACCGTTGCAAGTCCGTTGCAGGAGCGAGTGGTGTTGCGGCACGTCAGTTGGGAAACCTACGAGCGGCTGCTGGAAGATCACCTTGACCGTAGCTCGCCGCGATTCACCTATGACCAGGGAGAGCTAGAGATCATGAGCCCCTCGGCTGAGCACGAGTGGTTCAAAGACCTGATTCCCGACTTGGTGAAGCTGCTGACCCGGGAGCTTCGAATCGACATCCTGTCCCTGGGCTCCACGACTTTCAGGCGCAAGGATCGGAAGCGCGGGTTCGAGCCCGATTCGTGCTTTTACGTTACCCATGCCCGGATGATGCGCGGGAAAGAACGGATTGATTTGGCGATTGACCCTCCTCCCGACATCGTCGTCGAAGTAGTAGTGACTCATTCTCTCCTGGACAAATTCACCATTTACTCCGCCCTTGGCATCCCGGAGGTCTGGAGCTACGACGGGAGCCGTTTGAGGATGTACCGGCTCAAGGCGGCCAAGTACGTGGAGACGCGTGCAAGCAGAGCCCTCCCGGAACTCGCGGCGAAGCAGCTTACGGAATTTCTGGAACTCGGCAAAACCCTCGACAGCGTGGCGTGGCCCGATGAAGTCCTGAAACGGTTCCGGCACTCGAAGGGGCGTTGAATTGAAGCTCGACCGAGCGTTTCGCCTTCGCCTCCTCGCCCGCCAGTGCTACCTGCTGGAGGCCCTCACTCCATCCTTGCAAATCATCCACGGCATGGATAATGTGCATGGATGATTCCCGCCGCCTCCGGCCTTTCCACCGCAACCTCGGCAAGCGGCTTCTTAAATCGCCCAAAGTCTATGTCCGGGATAGCGGCATCGTCCACGCGCTCCTTGGCATCGCCGATTACAACGCATTGTCGGGCCATCCCGTGGCGGGCGCCAGTTGGGAGGGCTTCGTCATCGAAAACCTCATCGCCGCCGCCCCTGCCCGCACCATCCCCTGCTTCTATCGCACCGCCGCCGGCGCGGAAATCGACCTGGTCCTCGAAATTCCGGGGCGCGGCCTCTGGGCTTTTGACATCAAGCGAAGCCTGTCCGCGAAGCCCGAGAAGGGTTTCTATCTGGCTGCTGGGGATTTGAAGGCGGACCATCAATTCCCGGTGAATCCCGGCCGCGAACGCTATCCGAATCACCGCCGGCGATTGGGTTGGCCGAAATGGCCGCCACGCTCGCGGAGCTGTAATTGCGGCCTGTCCTCTCCAGCGCTCCCCTCTAGATAGCGCGGGATGGCCCGATCAAGTCCTAAGACAATTCTGGCGGCCGGTAGTTCGCCGGGTAGCCGAGTGCGACGCGCCTGTTGTATCGAGAGATCGAATTCCCTTAACTCAAGGTTTAGGAACCGAGCGTACGGCGTGCCGCAGTTTCTCATCCGCCTTTGCACCACGAACCAAGTTGCTGACGTGAAGGAGCTGGGCTCTTTGTGGAATTACGGAAACGGAGGCTGCAGACTACCTGGTGATCCTCGCGACTGCTGTGATAACTAGCTCGTTGTCACGTCGTTGAAGACTGACCGTTTCCGCTTGGTATTTGACGCTACTAACAGCCTTCCCTTGGTGCTTGCCGCGCGGTCGCAAGCGGAGAACCCCCTGGACAGATTCGGGCTTCGGAGCCCGCGCCTGCACGAGCTCCCTTGGCACGACTTGGTAACCATTCAGCTGGAAAGAGACATTCCATTTGTCCATAGCCGTAATCAAGAGCTCTAATGGTGGAAGCCTCTTGCCCTTTTCGCAAAGGTGGATGGTCTGGTGGGATACGCCAAGTTCGCTTGCCGCTTCACGAAGGGAGAGTCCCCTCTGCCCCCTAAAGGTACTGAGCTGACCGCCGATAATCTCTGCGGAGACCTTAGCCATTGGCGCGCCTGCTAAGCCGAAGCTAAATCGTACCGTTGGCAAAAGGTTGTGTCAACTTTATTTTACATAGTTTCAGCCATGTAAAATATATTTGACAGCGAAAGAGATACGATGCTACCGTATTGCTGAAGCGGCGTGCTGGCGTGCCGAGGGCAGCAGGGCTTGCGTTTTTTTGGCTTTTGGGTTGAGATAATGAATCGGTCTAGCGGCGAAAACAATCTAAGGCACGGGCGGGCATCGCGCCGGGGCTTCGGAAACGTTGGCCGGACCGCAGCCGGATGCCGCAAGTTGAGGCGCGAGACTCTGGGAGTTCGTAGCCTGCGCGCGAAATCGATTTGGACGACTGCGTCCCGCCGTTACGGGCTGGACGATAAGGAGGCAAATCATGGCGACACAAGCGTACTCAAATATTGACAGCACAACTGCTATAGCAGCTGTGCTCCAGGCGGCAACCGCAGGCAATCCCAAGGATCGGCCGTTCGTGAGGGACATTTCTGGCATCTTGTTCACTCTGAAGCAGAGAGGCTTCAGATTCAGAGATCTGGGTCTTAGGAAGATCCCTGGGGGGTTCTATTCTGAGGACGTTGAGAATTTCGTAGGGCAAATGCTTTCCATGGGCTACGCGACGCAGCGGAGCCCCATCAGAGTTGGGAAGGAAGGCGAACGTTTTTGTCATTCAATCGTGGAGGCGGAGAAAAATCGGGAAGAGCTCGCTAAGCTACTGGGAGAGCTGGAGAATCTGCTAAAGGTGCAGTGGCTCCCATAAATAGGTCCTCCGCGGCCTTACCGAGCTTAGCCGCATCAGCCGCCAGGTCCTCCGTCACGTGCACCCTGAGGACGTGTCTCTCGGGGACCAGGATGGTCAGAAGATTTCTTAAGATCGCCGAAGCATTGTAGAAGTCATCCAAGAAAAGCCCCGATGCGTCTTTCCTAACGACAAGCGCACCGCTCTCCTGCTGCAGTTTGGCGTCGTATGCGGGAACGGTGACTATCACTTTCCACCGGTCCTCTTCCCTTAATCCCACGGCTCGGCAGATTTGTTCTTCCCAAGACAGAGGTGACTCTACGTAAACCCTTTTGAGGAACTGTTTTCCTTTCGCTCTTTCGTCATACCAAGCCCTTACTGTCGCACTTAGCTTTGGATTGCACTTCATTTCTCTCGCGACGGGATCCCATATTGAAAGGTGGTATTCCGCCACCAGAAGGAAATGAACGTTTTCCCTCAAGGCTCTGAAGCATTGTCCCTGGGCGGTTTCTGGCGAGAGGAACTCGGAGAGAAGCGCAATGAGTTGATCGTCACTCAGCAGCAT